>PVMK01116097.1_pt1 | contig 26236 bp, 26 predicted proteins | sample 1853481 | NCBI WGS metagenome assembly PVMK01 (sample SAMN08533507, study PRJNA380276) | Marine sediment metagenome, whole genome shotgun sequencing project.
GTAGCCTGCGTTGCCGTGGAATACCAGCATACGCTTGAGAGCGCTGCGTTCCACGGCCGGTCGCCAGCCGATGGCCGAGCCATTCTCATCACGCCAGACCCGTACGCCGATTCGCGCGGCCTGTGGCAGCAAATCCTGTTCCCCCGCCTTGCTGGGAAAATAGATTAGTTGGCGCTGCAGTGTGGCGAACATGGCGAATACTCCCAGGGTGAGAATTACCGGGGCTGCGAATTTGTATGAAAATAGCCTACTTGCTCGTTCACGCATCTGTTTCCAAGCCCGGCTGACGTTATGCTCAGTCGTCAATTTCCAGATTGACGCTCTGTTAATGCAATTGCAGCAATAGATTTTCGAGTGGCCATGTGTAAGTTTCCTGTGAGTGAAAAAACGCTAATACTATCGGATTAGCCGGGTCAGATCCAAGGCTACATCGCTCTGGAGAGCGTGGGCATGCACGGCGCATGTTCTCCATTATCAGGTTTTGAAGGCACAACCCGGTTTTCGAAGGGGCAAGATTATTATGTCTAAAAAACAATAGGATACGAACTAGTTAGTGCGCGCCCGGAAACTCGCCTTATTGTCGTCCCCGCGCAGGCGGGGATCCAGTAAGCCCTTGATTTTCATGGATTCCCGCCTGCGCGGGAAAGACGATCCAGGGAAATATCGGCGTTTCCGGATGCGAACTAGTTAGTGCGCGCCCGGAAACTCATGTATTTGTCATCCCCGCGCAGGCGGGAATCCAGTAAGCCTTTGATTTTACTTGGTTCCCGCCTGCGCGGGACTATGAGCCCAAACAACGGTTGGATTGGTACGCAATAGTCTCACATTGATGCCAGTTTCATGATTTTGCGGGGTAAATGCGGTACCCGGAACAATCGGCGCATGTTTTTGGGGTATTTTCGGAATCGGTTACTGTTTTCCTGTTCGTCCCGGCGGACCTGCTGGATGTCGATGTCCGCAAACCGTGCGGCCAGACTGTCTTTTCCCTTCAGCAGAATCGCCATATAGTCCGGGTTGTCGAGATTGCGTACCAGCGGTGTATCGGCAAGCATCGCCATCAATTACCGCCTTCAAGACTTTTTCGACTTTGTTGAGCGTCGCCCTGATATTGAAGGACCGGGTATAGCGGCGAATCGTTCGGTACTCGAAATCAAACAGGTCCTTACCGATATTTCTCAAGAAATGAAAATGGCAAATATAATCCGGTACCGCCGGGAACACCGTGGCCACCGCTTTTAATATGGCACTGCCCATATCATGCACCAGCGCAAGCGGTGTTCCGTAGGCTGATTTTAAATCACACAGCAGGGGAATGATGTGTCGGCTATCCTCGGCATTTTCCGGTTGCCCAATACAAACTTGCTGATTTCATCGATACAACTGAATAACTGCGGGCTATCGCCTTCACAGGTACCGTCCATGTGCAGAATATAACCACCCTTTGAGGCCATGTGCTGTTTGAGTTCTGCGTGGCATTCCCGGTGCGCCAGGGCCAAATAGACGATAAACCGTTTACCCAGAAAACCAATCTCACTGGTCGAGATGGCAATATTCCTGGCCGCCAAATCGGCCTGCACCGCCAATGTCGCCAGCGTCTTCTTCTGTGTTTTCAGGACGCGGGTATCGGCGCCGCACTGGCAGACGGCCGTGGCGGGGGAAAAATGCAGCCGGGGTCGTTGTGAAAACAAAACCCTCGATTCCAACCCCAGGTACAAACGATCAATTTTCTGGCGAATGAGCCAGATGATTTCATAATCCGTTTTTTTTAATGTCGTAGTAGAGCAACACTCCCGTCACTTCACGATCCTCGATGGCGATCCCCCGCTTGCGTAGCCCCGCACCCAGGGCTTTCTCATCGATGCTGCGATGGGTGCCGCGAATGACTTGCAGCAAAATTTCAATGCGGATAGTTTCCGGGGGTAACGTCGTATTGGCGACAGACTCTAGCAGGCTCAGCCGGCGCTGGAATTGCTCGTCACCCTTGTGGTGATCCTGACTCACATAGAGATAGAGCCGATTGGGAAGCAATCGTCGCCCCACAGTATTTGACGTCGCCAAATCCGTTAAGGTGTTTTGCACCGGTACATGCAACAGGCCCTTCAGCTCTTTGTGTGTCATACCGGTTTCAGCATCAGCGACCAGCTGTGCCAGCGTCGCTTTGAGTGTGCCATAAACGGCAAAGCCAATATCGTTGAATAGCCACAGACCCTGTGGATCAAATTTCGCACTTGAGGTGAGCGCGTGGTACTGACCGGTGTGTGAATAGCTGGTGATCAAATCCAACGGTTTAAGATCACGGAACAAACTACTGCGCGACCGACCATTGAGCGCTTGACGCAACTGCTTCAAGGTCATCACGGTATTGGCCTGCAGCAGTCGCTGGATGCGGGCGGAACACGAAATGCGGGCTTTCGTTGTCATGGCATTCCTGCATGGGACTATTAGGTGCTTAATAGAAAATATATACCTATTAGTGCTATTTGTCATGCATAAATTCCATCCTCAATGTGCCTAAGTCGTTGATTTTGGGTTATGGAGAGGAAAGTGGTGCGATCAAACGTGAGACTATTGCGTATCCAGAAAAATAAATAGTTCTTTTATATCAATTAGATACAAAATGCCCAACCGTTGTTTGGGCGCATAGCGCACCACGATTCGAGGGACACACCCCCCGATTATGAGTCGGAGGGTGTGTGGAGAATGTGGGCAGTAAGCTGAAGAAAGGTAACGGGTTTTTGAAACCGAACTTTGAGCTGGGGCCGAACCGGACCGATCGGCTAGCCGTTTGATTCCGACCATGAATTAGTAATTTGCCGCTCACGCGCTATGCTCCACAGCGGTATAACCGGGGCATCAGTTTTTTTCTCGCCCTGTTGACAAGGATCGACTTATGGGCGATCCCTTTAGCGGTTTTTCGTCATTAATCTAGCCTTTATTAAAGCTGATCTGATGCTAGCGGTAGCCGGTCATTTCGACGAAACCTTCCCCCCGATGGCTGCCAGTGAAGGTGGCCATGCCTTCGAAGTATTCAATGCCGAAACGATTAATTTGTTGGTCGTTAACTATTTTGATCTCGATATCGACGCCCTCTCGTTCAATTATTAGCTTGAATCCGCTCGGGTAAGTATCGCCTTCACCAGCTGTAGTGATGATTTCTATCTCATCGGCAGACAGGGCTTGGCTGCTGCCATTGCGGTACATTAGGCTGCCGTAGACATAGTCCTCGATATTCGAGCGAATGCGATAAACCATTAGCGCGGTGTCTTGGTCGAGCCGCAGTGAAAGCCAGTCCCAGCCTTGTTGATCAGATGCCAGTAGTTGGCTGCCCCACTCCCGGTCGAACCAGGCTTTACCAGTAACATTTTGCCATTTTCCCTGCCAAAGAACCCGACCCGAAACATCGATAAAGGGCTGTGAGTAATAGTGGGAGGCAATATTAAGGCTTGGATGTTTGCGGCTAAACCCCTGATCACCATGGAGGAAAAAAGGAGGTTTTTTGTTTGAAGCCGAGCTGTTTAATTCTCGGCTATTTAAGACGGAGCTGATTAATGAAAGCTGCACCTGCCAGCTTTCATCGCCGCGCTTGTCATCACCAAAGTGGAGAGTTGCCGGCAGTAAATCGGCCGATGACTGCCACGCCCAATCGTCGATTTGGGCGGCAAAAGGTTTAGTGATGATGGTAACGTTGCCAAACTCTTCGCGGCCATCACGAAATGCAGTCAGGTGCTGCTTTGTATCGGCTAGCGCACCATGGGCAAAATACCAGTGGCGCTGGTTGGCAGCGGTGCGGAACAATGTCCATTGCGCCGCCAGGCTCTGGCCGCTGTCAGTTTGCAAATTTACAGTCAGATACCACCATTCGTGGCGATAGTTCTTGTGCGGATTATGGGCTCGGGGAAAGCTGATTATGTTTTCAGGTTTGGGCTGCTCATAACGGCCATCCTGTTGTGCCAGTCTGGTTAGCAGATTGTTGTCGTGCTTTGCCTGTTGCTCACAACCAGTCAGACAAATTAGCACCAGAAAAAGATACGATTGTAATTTCATCTGTGTTCCGCACCCCTGAGCCTATAAAGCGGGATAATAAGCGCCGGTAACAAACAACTCAGCCCGATCAGACTCCCGATAACAAAGGAATCCGGCTCAAGAACTAATGGCATTGACCAACCAAATGAAGCCGGAAAGACTTTGCCAACCAGCACCATGGCAAGCACAGCCGCCACTGGCCAGCTTAGTACGATGCAGCCACCGACGAGCAGTAACCACTGGCCCAGCATATGGTTAAATAATTCAAACCTGCTGTAACCAAGACTGCTTAGAATGTTTAAATCAGCTTTGCGCGCCAGCTCGAGGGTTTTAGCTGAAAGAAACAGGCCAAAGCAAGCAACCGCCAGCAGCACCGCGGCTATGGCCTGGGTTAAGACAAAGGTTTGGTTAAAAATATCAAGTGCCATCGCCTTGATTTCACCAGGCTCAATCATCTGACTCTCGTTGAGTGCCAGTTCGCTGATGAGTTGTTGCTTGAACTGCGGATCATATTGGGTGAAAAAGACACCAAAGCCCCGCTCTGACAAACCTGATAATTTATCCTGAGCTAATTGCAACGGCACCGTAATTTCAAAACCTGGATTGCCATAGTCGAAATATATCCCGTTTATCTGGCAAATCAGCGGCCTCGCCCCCTGATTAATGATTAATTCGCCGCCGACTGTTAGCTGGTGCCTGAGAGCCAGTTGCTCGTTGATCAGGCAGCCAGAGCCCTCAGCCAGCTCAAAGTCCTTGCCAGCTTCATTGGCCGTTTTGTTCTCTTTTTTAACACCCGTTGTAACACTTGTTTTTATGACCAGGGAAGCGAGCTGGCGCGGTGACTGATAGGTAGTAATTTCCACGGTATCCTGACCAACAGTAACCACACCATGACGATATAGCAGGTATTCGCTAACTTCCGGCTGTTGTTGTAGCCACTGCTCTATCAGGTGTTTTTGACCCTGATTAAAACGGATATAGAGATCTTCATTAAGCTGCTGGTCGAGATATTTAATAAAGGCGGTTTCAAAGCTGTTGACCATTAGCGCGGCGGCAATACTGGTGGTTAAGGCCAGATAAAAGGCCGCCAGTGGTAAAAAACGACGGCCGATTTGATTAGCGGCGTCTTGCAACATAAAGCTCAGGCGAAAATGCCTGACGTTTTTGACTAACAATAGCAGTTGAATGACTAATTTCAGCGCCAGTGGCAATAGAGCGACAGTTGCCATTAATAACAGGCCAAACTTAACCATAATGTGGAGCCAGCCGCTTTCAGGCCACAGCGCAAACAGGAGCAGCAACAAGCTGGCGACAGCGCCAATGAATGCCACGGGCAGACTGGTGGTGCCAGGCTTTGCCGCCAGAGCAAGATGGCGGCTGTTAATGAGTTTAAATTGTTTAAGCAGAGACAGCATGACCGCACTAGCGGAGATTAACAAAGACCACACTGCATATTGCCAGCTCCAGTCAAAATGGCCACTGACCCTGAGTTGATAGAGCTGATTAAGGGTCAGCCCAAGCAGCGGTAATAATACAGTGACCAGGGCAATGGCGATTAACGCGCCAATGGCGCTGGCCAGCACGACCAAAGCCACAGCCTCGAGCAGCAGCGCTAGCCGTATGGTCGATAAGGCAATGCCAAACAGCCGCAGCTGCGCGGCCAGTTCGCTGCGCTTCTGCCACGCCTGATTGGCGGCCTGAAATGCAATAAACAGGCTTACAATAAAGCCGAGAATCGCTAGGGCAGTGAGATTAAGATGCAGGGCATCGGCAAATCCGGCGCGCTGTTGCAACGACCAGCTTTGTTGCAGTATCAGGTGAGTGGGCAGGGTTTGTTCGAGAAGTTGAGCTCTGGCCGGGGATAATTCGGTGACCATAAGGTAGCCAAAACCTTTTATATCGGGGAAAAGCTGCCACGCCAGCGCAATGTCGAGCAGCGCCGTCATTCCCCAGTCGGCTACGGCGATTTGCCTCACTGGCAGTAACTGATTATTGGCCAGCATAACCTCAGGTTCACTAAGGCCAAGGCTCTCGGCATAGGCTTTGGGCAGCAGGACATTGTCACTGTCAAAGCGCTGTGGCTTGCTAATGCTCAGGGCCAACAAATCCATTGCCTTAAAGGAGATCCACTTGCCGCTGGCCAGCTTTTTACGAAAGGAAATGGCCGGGCTAACTTCGCTAAATCCCTGTTTTCTGATGTCGGCAAAGTCTTGCTTGCTGACGGTTCGGCCCTGCTTTGCTACGACATGATAGGCAATGGGACTTTCAAGACGTGCATCGGCCTCATGATATTGCTGCCTGCTGGCATGGTTTAAGATTAAAATCGCAAGCAAGGTACTGGTGGCAATGGCAAGACTAAGGATAAAACCGAGATTAAGCAGTGGATTTTGCCGATATTCGGCAAGCTGGGATTTAAGTACAAGCCACAGTTCGCTGTTGTGAATTGGCTTTGCTCTATTCATCAATTAGTCTGGCTCATGGCTTAGCCTTTCTAGCTGGCCGCCACTAAAGCGATATATTTTGTCCATCTGCCGGGCAACGCGCTCGCTGTGAGTTACCATCAGCAAGGCGGTTTGGTGAAATTTTGCCACACTGAGTAGTTGTTGAATCACTCGCTCGCTGTTTTTCTCATCGAGATCGCCGGTTGGCTCATCGGCCAGCAGTAATTGCGGCCGGGCAGCCAGCACTCGGGCAATGGCAACCCGCTGCATTTCGCCGCCGGATAATGTCGCGGGCAGTTTGTCGAGTAGTTGGCTAATGCCAAGATCAGTCGCCAGTGTCTGGCACAGGGCGTGATCATGACGACCAGCCAGACGGGCACTAAATTCAATGTTATCGCTGACTTTAAGGCTGGAGAGTAAATTAAATTGCTGAAAAATAATGCCAATGCACTGCTTACGCAGTTTACTCAGCTCAGCCTCACTCGCGCCAATAAGCGACAGCCCAGCGACCAGAATCTCTCCCTGTTGCAGAGGTTCGAGCCCGGCGATCAGGTTAAGCAAAGTGGTTTTGCCACAGCCACTATCACCCATTAATGCGATACACTCGCCTTGTTCAAGCTCCAGCTTCAGGTTCGAAAGAACTCGGCGTTTGACGCCGCCATCGCTGACCTGGTGATTAAGCCCATCAATAGTTAACAGCAAGAAACATTTACCCCCAGCAAGTGCTATCTGAATGGCTATCAGCGGATTATGCCCCTTGTTGGCCATGGTTTGAAGATAGCTTGATATCCGGCAACAGGCATGTGCGTATTGTTCATTTCTAAAACAACCCGACACTTTTTGCTTCACCTTCGACATGCGTAAATCTCTCTCCGCCCGATTATTGGTGAATGATACGTTGCCGTCTTTGGCAAATAGCAGAACAGCCTCCTCATACGCCTTCAGTCGCTCCCACAGGTTATGGGCATCCGACTTGGCCATTTTCCCACGTTGCCCGCCCAAGGATAGCCGTTGGCATCGACAATAAAGGTCAATTCACGCAACAGGTGTGATCCGCACAACCCGTGCGCACAGTGCGTATACGACAGATAGGATGACCAGCCAGGCATGTCGGCAGGAAATGTGCCTTTGACTTGCGTGTCACAGGAAGGACAGAGATTTAATCTCTGCATCGATATGCTCGACGACCTTCTCGAAGACAATATCGATTTGGGTGCGGCGCTCCTGGCCATGGCAATGTGTATGCGTCAGGTCTTCCCCGCAAACAGGGCAAGTCGTTACTTCAGAAACGGTAACGAAAACATTTCCTTTTATTTCAATGGAATGGAAGTTTATAGATGGGCACTAGCTAACTCTCCGATAGTGTGCTTTTGTTCAGTACACCTCACCATATCAAGCAACGCGGAGCGATCGCATGGGCCACGCGGCCCATAACACGGCCCATTTTTACTGAATTCCGATCACATCAGGGGATGAGTGAGCCACCCAATAGTTATAGTGAATCGGGTGAATTAACGCAAACTTCCTATACCAGGCAGGCCGTCCTGTTGATTTCCGGTGGGAATCGGCGGCACTTGTAGGTATTCATGCCCGATAAAGCGGGGCAGGCTCTCACGAGATTATCTATTTTCGGGAGTTAAGTTGCCTGTGCCTAAAAAACCGTTCAAACTCCCGCAGAGGCGATTCCCGGGGTCTATATATGTCTGACTTTTCACGTTTCAATCATTTCTTCTTCCATGCAATGGGAAGAGTGTGGCGCATTTTTTTTGGTCTGTTCGTGTGGTTGGTCGTTAACGCAATGGCCATTGCCTATCTTGAGAACATTCCCTTGGGCGACGCACTGTACTTCACTTTTATAACGGGCCTAACCATCGGTTATGGCGATATAGTCCCTGCGACGAGTGCGGGACGAATATTTGCTGTCCTGACCGGCCTGGTAGGGCTACTGATTACCGGCCTGGTGGTCGCTGCCGCTGTATATTCGCTGAGGCAAACATTGGATGAATCCGCCGGCAAAAAGTAGTTGGGTGCGAGAGTGGTGAGTGTGTATACAGGCGTCTCTTGTGGCTTGGCAATGTGTGATTGACACGAAATAGAAATTTGGCCGGCTATCCAAGCCAAACTGAACTAATATCTACAATACGATGGCTGGCACTGGTCCAGTCGAAGCCCAGACTATTTTTTGACAGTGAGGCCCAGGGCAATGAATTCAATGAAAAACAACAGCAACGACGATATTTACGGTTCCGAACTATCCAGATCAGGGCTCCCCAAAAGCAAGTTCCCGGCGGCTGAAGGGAATCCGCGAGTCGCCTATCGTGAGATCCACGACGAGCTGATGCTGGATGGGAACTCACGCCAGAACCTCGCAACTTTCTGCCAGACCTGGGAGGAGCCCGAGGTGCACCAGTTGATGGATGACTGCATCGACAAAAACATGGTAGACAAAGACGAGTATCCGCAGACGGCAGAGATTGAAGCGCGCTGCGTGCGAATGCTGGCCGACCTGTGGCATTCTCCGGCGGGTGAGAACGCTGTCGGTACCTCCACCACCGGTTCGAGTGAAGCGGCGATGCTCGGTGGTATGGCGATGAAGCGTCGCTGGGAAGCCCAGCGCAAGGCCGCAGGAAAATCGATCGACAGGCCCAACCTGATTACCGGCCCGGTGCAAATCTGCTGGCACAAATTTACCCGCTATTGGGATATCGAACACCGCGAAATACCCATGGAGAACGGCCGCCTGTTGATGACCCCCGAGGAGGTTCTCAAGCGTTGCGATGAAAACACGATTGGTGTGGTGCCTACCCTGGGGGTGACCTTTACTGGTCAGTTCGAACCCGTAAAGGCCGTTTCAGATGCCCTGGATGGTTACCAAAAAGAAACAGGGATCGATATTCCCATCCATGTAGATGGCGCCAGTGGCGGTTTTCTCGCCCCTTTTTGCGCACCGGAAGTCGAGTGGGACTTCAGGCTGCCACGTGTTAAGTCAATCAACTCATCGGGGCACAAGTTTGGGCTTTCGCCCCTGGGCGTTGGCTGGGCTGTCTGGCGGGAACCCCACGATCTTCCAGAGGAACTGGTATTCTGGGTGAACTATCTCGGTGGCAATATGCGTGATATCGCCCTGAATTTCTCCCGGCCGGGTGGGCAGGTCGTTTGCCAATATTACAACTTTGTTCGGCTGGGCAGGGAAGGCTACAGCAGGATCCATGGCCAGTGCTATGACACTGCCCAATACCTCGCCGCTGAGATCGAAAAACTGGGCCCCTTCGAGATTATCTATGACGGCAAAAGAGATGGTGGTATTCCATCCTGTTGCTGGCGCATAAAGGAGGGCGTCGACCCCGGCTTCAGCCTGTTTGATTTTGCGGATCGATTGCGTGTCCGCGGCTGGCAGGTTCCCGCCTATGCGCTGCCGGCCAATTGTGAGGATCTGCCGATCCAGCGGATCCTGGTTCGCCACGGCGTCAGCCGCGATCTGGCATCGCTACTACTTGATGACATGAAGGCGTCCCTGGACTACTTCAAAGAGCATCCTTTGCAAGCCCCATTGACCAGCGATGAGGCCTCCGGATTTCATCATTGAGGTAAACGGGTTAATGGCCCCGGGTGTCAATTGATTCCATGAGCCAAAGCAACAAAAGGGGCCCAGCGCCTAAGCTTGTAGCCTCGAGCGGGCCATGGCCGTTCATAACCCGCCGCGAGTTCAGGCACGCGGATGAGTCGCTGGGGGTCTGGTTGTCGCGGGGACATCGCAAGGGGTTGGTTCCCGGGCCGGATCAGAACCATAAAGTGTTGAGCTGGTTGTGGGCGGCGGGCGAACTAAACTGGTGGATCGGCACTGTATTCGCCCTTGGTGCTTTTCTCTTTGCGGCTGGATGCATACTTAGTCTCACACCCTCCCTGGCACAATGGTGCAAGCTGGATTCTGCCGCGGTCAACGCAGTATTTTTTGCCGGATCTATTCCCTTCACCACCGCTGCCTATCTGCAACTGTTCCAGGCTTCCAACGCCCCTCCTGATCATTTTGCCCATGCGCATGCTCCCCTTCGACGCCAGTTTTTGGGCTGGAGGCCGAGGGCATCCGCAGGCGGAGGCGATAAGCATATGCAGTTTGCTCGGGCTGATTGTATTCCCGTTCTGGATGGTAGCGCTGTTGTGGGCTTAACGGGTTTTCCTGGTGGAGTGGGGCAGGGAAGCCGAAACAGAGCCTATGCTGAAACTGGTGGTGGGGTAATACCGAGCTGGTTGCAGTAAGTTGAAGAATTGTTACAGCTTTTTAAAACCGAACTCCGAAACCCTTCCGAAATGCACCGGGATGTCCGGTGGGTTCTATTCACTCCTGTCACGAACCAAAGTGATAGATACAGAATTGCCTATACTTGTTGGCAGGACAATCCACCAAGAGGTATACGGTTATGGCTACGGACGCTATTCAGATCAAAACTAATCCCGACCCATACGAGACTTTTAACATCGCTCAGGCCTACAAAGCCGGCGATTTTATTTTCATCTCCGGTCAAGCGGCGCTGGATCTTGAAGGCAACATCGTTGGGGAGGGTGATTTTGACGCCCAGGCGGTGCAGGCCTTCGAGAATCTCCGTGCGGTGTTGGCGGCGGGTGGCTCGGGGATGGAAAAGCTCATCAAGGTCACTATCTATGTGACCGATATGGCGAATTTTGAGAGTGTGGTAACAATCCGGGAGCGATATTTCTCGCCCCCCTGGCCAGCCGATACCCTGGTGGAAGTTTCTGCTTTGGCACTACCCGAATTGATGATAGAGATAGAGGGTGTTGCTTTGGCAGACGGTGAGGTTCAGGGGTGCTAAGGACTGCCAATTTAACGCCAGTAATCGATATTCCGGCGATGACTACCCACAACCGCCACCACTTCCCACCCGGGGTCATCAGCAACCCTGACCCACACCCTCAGTTTTTTTCCGCGCCCTTTATCGAACCTCCTCAAAATCTACGGGCAGACAATTTGCTCGACCTGGTGCAAAAGGGGGGCCTACCTGGGGTAGAAACACCAATTACACCCGACGAAGCTGACGTACTCGACGCTGGTGATGTGGTGGAAGGGCTTGGGGTGGGTGGCTTGGCGAGGGGTTCGTCAACTGCGTCGGGTTGTGTGCAACTCCCTGGTAGTGCCTGAAGATTAGGATATCGCCATGTATACGAAGAACTTACTTCCCTGCCATTCTTTATCGGCGGCAAAAAATAGTCAAGAAAATCAAGATGATCGAATATTCAGGAGGGACTGCGTATTACGTACGAGCGGGACAGGGTATTGATGTGATGATCAATATTAATAAATAACATTAACTATATTATATAAATATATGATATTAAATAGTTTATATAAAATATTTATTGCTGTACGGGGATGGCTTAATCTCGGCGGGGAGGGTGTTGTAGGACCGCGCGAGATAATCTACGTGAGCTCGGGCTTGATAGTATTTGCGATGGAGCCCTAACCCAAATGGAACGCGTTCAGTTTGTTACCGTCCAGGTCTCGGAAATAGCCGGCATAAAATCCATCCCCTCGCGGACCCGGTGCTCCCTCATCAGCGGCACCCAATTCCATCGCCTTGGCATAGAGGGTGTCGACGGCATCTGTTGAAGGCATAAGGATTGCGATCATAACCCCGTTGCCCACGGTCGCTGGATTCCCGTCGAACGGCCGTGTAACCGAAAACCCCGGTTGCTCCATTGAAGTGCCCCAGACCACGAAGCCTTCCAATTCCATGATACGCTTCTCGCCGATACTGCCGAATAACTCGTCGTAGAAGCTACAGGCGCGGTCAAAGTCATTGGTTCCCAGAGTGATATAGCCGATCATGAGTATATCTCCGTTGCTCGAGTTCAAAGTGAACTACGTAATTATAGGGGACTGTGCGGAAATTTCCTCGCTGGTTCCGCGGTAAGTTGAAGAATTGGAAGGGGTTTTCCGGATCGAACTTCGAACTTGTTCCGAGCTGGGGCCGAGCTGTGCTGTGTATATCTGACAGAATGGCTAAAGCGACGACCGGATTTAACCAGGCCGTCGACCATTTTTACTGAGATGCAGTGGGACTATCGACCCCTCAGGGCAGGGCCAGGAGATCACAGTCCAGCTCGTCCAGGATCTTTTCCGCCGTGTTGGTATTGATCAGGGCCGACAGACCAGATCGAGCAGAATTACCGATAACCACCAGGTTTACCCCCAGTGAATTGGCCGTCTCAACGATAACTTTATCGGGTTCGCCCATCTTGATATGAACATTATCGGCCGCCACACCACAAGCTCTGACCAGTGAGCCCTTGTCGGGACGGTCGGGCAAATCCGCGTGCGCATTAACGAAGTGCAACTCCGCATTCTCCATGTGCATATATCGCTTGCAGAAATCAAGAATATGCTCATTTATTTGTTCGTAAGAGTCATTCTCCCCCCGGACATCAATCGCGGCGAGGACTTTGCGAGCATCACTGTTGACCTCGCCCTTGACCAGCAAGACCGGGCAGTCACATTGCCGGATCAGGGTCCGATCAGAGGTTTGTCTCAGCAGGCGCTGGGTCGCCGAATGTTTATGGGACGCTTTCAGTACCAAGTCGGCATTATTGCTAATGGAAGCGCGCACCACGGCCTGATACCAGTCCTCATCCCATTCAATCTCGGTAGTCACCTCAACCCCTTTCTCAATCAGCGGGGCGACAACGCCCGCCACTATCGCGTGCTGGGCAGAAAGCAGCTTTTTTCGCTCGCCAGACGCTTCCCCCGATTTTGCCAATTCGGTATAAATACAGGAAAAAAGATGTACTTTCGTTTTATCACGTTCAGCGATCAGAGCGGCCCGCGCAAGAGCGGGTTGGGTGTCAGTGGTCGGATCGTAAACAACGAGAATTTTGGCAATTTGCATTATTGATCTCCAGTAGCTGAAGGCTGACGCTAAACGAAGTCTGATGTATCACTGCCCCGCCGTGAATAGGCCCGCCTACATATATAGACGGCTTTTGCCGACAGGTATAGGTTCTTTGAGAAATATCGCTGCAAGAACCAAGTAGCAAAGGCAGGGGAGACAGGTTTGACGCTCCCTCCTGGGGGGTACAAACTCCAGTAATACCCCACGGATCAAGCTTAAATGAGCTAGAATTTGATGTTTCATATGTTGACGCCTAGCTCGCTCATATAAAGTGTTGTGCAGATTATACAGGATAGGCGGTCAATAGTGGTGTTAGTGGGCTGAGCGGGTAGGTGCGCCGATAAGGAGATCCCTCGGAATTCGCGGGCAGATATATTGTGCGCCGTGGAAAAAGTATGGGGTATAGGGGGGGGGTAGCAAGAAACGATAGTTACACCCGACGGACCTGACGACTCGACGGTGGTGATTTGGTGGAAGAGGGCCGGGGAGGTAGTTTGGCGTCGGGTTTGTCGAGTGCGACGAGATGCGGGTGGCGTGTTTTAGTCACGATGGCGCATTTTCCGCGGCTTCGCCAAAATGAATAACTCATTGATTCACATGAAATTACTAATTTGCTACCCACAGGTTCATCTGGCCATGTCTGGGGAGGCGGTGCCTTGACACTTAAGTCTTGAGCATGAGCGCGCTAGCCTCTTGGTCGATGTAAAGTGCTGTTTACTATAAGAATGCTTGATGTTGATCAAGTGGTTGAAATGGCAAAAGACTACATTAGAAGGTATAGACTAGAGGACAAGGTAACGGTTACCCGGCGGTGACGTGGAGCCTTTCTCACCGTCTGAGCTCGATTTGCGATCTCGTGTATTGCGTGAAATGGCTTTGCGGGAGGGCCAGGAAGCTTTCAAGCGAGAGTTGATCTCTATTCACGGTCCAGCTTGCATGATCACTGGGTGTAAGATTGAAAAAGTTATTGAGGCTGCACATATCAAACCGTATAGGGGTATTTTTGACAATTCAGTGGGGAATGGGCTTCTCCTGAGGGCGGATATACAAAAATTATTTGACGATTTGCTTATTGGGGTCGATCCGCAGACGCTAACAGTTGCGGTTGCTAAACCGCTGCTGGGTTCAGAATACGAGGATTTCGATGGAAGAACATTAGTAAGCGATAGCCTAGACCTAATAGAACAGGACAATCTGAAACTCAAGTGGATTGAGTTTGTCGCCGCTAGATAGGAGTGTCGCCGTATTTGGATGAATATAGTGGGAATACCCCCGACTCCTCACCTATGAACCTCTCGCCAGAGTCGGAGGGTGTCTCTTCCATAACTCTATGATTCTATTATAAATATCCCGCGCACCACGATCCGAGGGACACACCCCCCGATTATGAGTCGGGTGGTCTGTGGTGATTGGGCCAGTAACTGGAAGAAACGTAACGGGATTTTCTGTTGGGGGTAGCAGTGGTGACCGACACCGAGCCTATGCCGAAACTGGTGGTGGGGTAATACCGAACTGGTTGCAGTAAGTTGAAGAATTGGAAGGGGTTTTCGAAACCGAACTTCGGGCTGGGGCCGAACTGGGGTGGCTGGGGACCGAGATTACGAATTGGCCACGCACAGGCCTACATCCGGTTACGCAACTCCACACTATTGCCCTCGGGATCACGTAGGTAGACGGAATTGCCATAACCTTGGGCCCCGTAGCGGCGCTCGAACGGCCCCACCTTGATACCGTGTGACTCCAGGTAACGGCTGATCTCCTCCTCAGGCTGCATGTTAATCTGTAGGCAAAAGTGGTCCATGTTGTTATCACCCTCTGTTGGTGGTCCACCGCCAGCCCGCCCAAGTTCACTGTTGACGGCCACCAGATCAATCAGGGCGGTGCCGGCCCGTAACTGCACCAGTCCGAACTCCGGCGACAATTCCCTTTCAACCGGGCAGCCAAGTACGGTGCCGTAAAAGTGAAGCATCTCCTCCATGTGTGATGTGCGTAGAACAATGTGATCCAGACCGGCGATTTCAATCATAGTGACAACTCCCGCTGTGGCGGATTCCAAGTGGCATGACAATGCTGCTTTGAAGGAATCAGTGGCAGTTTAGCAGCCCCGTGCCGGGTTCGGCGGGTCTGTCGGGCTTTGGTCCTCGGGTGATGGTGCGAGCCCTGTTAATCGCTTCAACAAAGTCATCTTTCAGGCCTGCTCTATCAGCAAAACCCACTAATCTGCGCAGGCCTTCACCCGTTAGCAATATGAGGTCATCGTATGGTCGGGCAATGAAGTCTTTCAGCCACGCTTCTATAGGTTCGGGATCTGGTGCATCGAGTATCGCCACCAGGGGACAGCGAATTACTTCTGCACCTCGCTGCTCCAACATGTCGGCCAGAAGATCCAGTTGCCGTGTTTCTGGAATGGCTACCGTTCGGCCGGCGAGAGGGCGCGCTGCTTCGGTCATGGCCATCACCATCACCTCTCGGTACTACTCAGCTCCGCAGATGATTATCCCACCGTTCATTCCCGTGACTCAAATAAACAAACTGTTGTTGCGCACGTAACACCGATTAAAATGCGCCACGAACGAATCCAACTATACTTGGTAGCATAAGGTTATTTCCAAGGGCAAGGCTCTTAAACAGGGGGTCTATATGCAAATTAGGAATAAAGTCGCCAGCTTTGATGTGGATGCGCAAAATACTTTCACACCGTTGTGCCCCGACGAACTCCCGGTCGCCGGCGGTACCGAGATCGTTGAGGAATTGAACGCCCAGGCCCGCTACGCGGATTATCGAATAGGTTCCAAAGAGGGGCACAATCCCAAGGCGGTGTGGGTGGCCACCGCCGACCATCCACAGTTGGAATTGGTCAAGGGGCCTCACGTCGACGTACGCTGGAATCTCCATGCCGTCCCGGGTACCCTGGGATTCGAGCTCATCGACGGCCTCCCCCACCCCGCTGAATACGATTTTTTTTGTCTGGAAGGGCATAGAGCTGGACATGCACCCCTACGGCTCCTGCTACCATGACCTTGCGGAGAAATTAAGCACCGGTGCTATCGAATACCTGCGTTTCCACGAGGTCAAAACGGTGATTGTCGGCGGGCTCGCCACCGATTACTGCGTTAAAAACACTGCGCTGCAGCTGTGCCGCGCCGGTTTTACAGTGATCTTGAATCAAGCGGCTTGCCGCGGCGTTGCAGCTGGCACCACCGAGGCCGCCATACAGGAAATGGCCAATGCCGGTGTTAAGATAGCAGCGCAAACCAGCGCTATCATTGAGTTAATATAGGCGGGGGGCATAAAACCGTGCCAATCATCCAATCGTTGCTCGACACCGACCTCTACAAGTTCAGCATGATGCAGGTGGTCCTGCATCAGCAGCCAGCAGCGCGGGTAGAATATCGTTTCCGATGCCGCACCTCCGCGATCGATTTCAGCCCCTGTGTGAAGGCGATTAAACGGGAACTCGATGCGCTATGCAGCTTGAGTTTCCAGCCAGATGAACTCGATTACCTCCGGCAGCTGGATTATTTTCAATCAGATTTCATTGATTTCCTGGGCTTGTTCAGACTGGACACGCGTTTTGTACGCATTACCGACAGTCCCTTCGAACTGGTAATCGAAGGCCCCTGGTTGCATACCATCCTGTTCGAAGTCCCCCTGCTAGCCATCGTCAATGAGACCTATTTCCGCCACCATTACCCGAAGCCGAACATTGAAGAGGGTCGCCGGCGACTGATGGAAAAACTGGAACTCCTGGGACAGCAGCCGAACAACGGCGGGTTCCTTTTTTCCGAATTTGGTACGCGCCGTCGCTTCTCTCGTGACTGGCAGCGGGAGGTACTCCAAACCCTGCTGGAAGTCGTACCCACACGGCTCATGGGCACCAGCAACGTTGAACTTGCCAGGTCACTGCATATCGCGCCCCTGGGCACCATGGCCCACGAATTTTTGCAGGCTTTCCAGGCCCTCGGTCCCCGATTGGTGGACAGTCAGAAGGCCGCCCTGGAGGCCTGGGTACAGGAATATCGGGGCCGACTCGGTATCGCGCTCACCGATGTGGTGGGCATCGATGCTTTCCTGCGCGATTTTGATCTCTACTTTGCCAAGCTTTTTGACGGCTTACGGCATGACTCCGGCGATCCCATCGAGTGGGCTGGCAAGGTTATCGCCCACTACCAAGGCTTGCATATAGACCCAAAGTCAAAATCCCTGGTATTCAGCGATAACCTGACGATTCCAAAGGCGCTCGAGATCTACGGCGCGGTGCACCTGGAATCCAATCCTGTGTTCGGTATTGGCACCAACCTGACCAATGATCTGGGTTACCCAGGACTGGATATAGTGATAAAGATGACCCAATGTAACGGTCAGGCGGTCGCGAAAATATCTGATAATCGCCACAAGAGCATTTGTTCGGACATGGCGTATTATAGCTACCTGAAAAAGGTCTTTGGGTTAGAAAATTGACGGTAGGTTAAAACCACAGTAACAACGAGGAGGCAACAACATGCAAACTACGCATCTGGATATCGGCAGCTACGCCGTAACGCCCGGACAACCACTGAGTCTCTATGAAGACGAGTGTGTCGGCAGCAGCCCCCTGGCGCAACGCGGCATTGTTGTTACGCGCATTGAGGGCGACAAGGTGTTCTTGCGCGACTGGCATATCAATTCCCATTTTGAGGGAGAGCATACCCTGGAACAATTTGAAGAGGCCAAACACAATCAGGACTTCGATTTCAATTTTTCACCTGAACGCGAGCGAAAAGAGGATGAACACCTCGATGGGACAGATCCAACCCTCAGGAAACAATTGCGCAATAAACTGAAGTTAATCAAGGGTCGGTAATCACACTGGGGGGGAGGCGCCTATAATCAAGATACCTTCCATCGGACGTGAAATATCGCCGCCTACGGAGTTGAACTATTTCCGCCAGCCTGGCCACTAACTGATAACAAGGTCAGTTGTGGCGAGTTTAGAGGTATACTCCTTCTGTTTCTCGCTCAGCGAGGGTAGGGGATCCAGTGAAAGGGCACACTGACCAACCTATTACCTGTTAGCTAAAGAGGTTAACTATGAAAAGTTACGACCAGTTCTATATCGACGGGAAATGGGTCGACCCCATCTCGCCCAATCCCCTTGATGTCATTAATCCGGCGACGGAGGAGGTGGCGGCCACGATCAACCTCGGCAGCCAGGCCGATGCAGAAAAGGCTATTCTGGCCGCGCGCCGGGCCTTCGAGAGCTTTTCACAGACCAGCCGTGAAGAGCGGGTGGAACTGTTGGAAGCGATCGTGGGCACCTTCCAGAAGCGAATCGATGAAATGGCTGACGCCATTACTCAGGAGATGGGCGCACCCTATGAAATGTTGGCCAAGGTCGCACAGGCCCCCGCGGCACTGGGGCACCTGATGACCGCGGCGGAACTGCTCAAGACCCTTCCCCTAGAGGAAGACATCGGTAGTACCCGTATTCGCCGGGAGCCGATCGGGGTGGCGGGCATGATCACGCCCTGGAACTGGCCCGCCAATCAGATCGCCTGCAAGGTGGCGCCCGCGTTGGCTGCGGGTTGTACCATGGTGCTCAAACCCAGTGAAATGGCACCCCTGTCCGGCCACGTATTTGCCGATATTCTCCATGAAGCGGGGGTTCCCGCCGGGGTTTTCAACCTGGTAGATGGCGACGGCCCCACGGTGGGGGCACTGCTCTCTTCCCATCCCGAGATTGACATCGTCTCCTTTACCGGTTCCACCCGGGCCGGGGTGCTGGTTTCCAAGGCTGCGGCCGATACCGTCAAAAAGGTCGCCCTGGAACTGGGCGGCAAGTCGGCCAATATCCTGCTGGACGATGCCGACTTCAATGAGGCCGTGGTCCACGGTGTCAGAACGATCATGACCAATACCGGGCAGAGCTGCAATGCCCCGTCACGCATGCTGGTCCCCGCCAGCCGACTGGAGGAGGTGGAGGCCATTGCCGCTGCCACCGCCGCGCAGGTGAAGGTCGGTGATCCGCGTGACCCCGCCACCACGATGGGCCCGTTGGCCAGCGGCCCGCACTTCCAGAAGGTACAGGAGATGATCAAGCAGGGCATCGAAGAGGGTGAACACCTGCTGTGCGGCGGTCCGGGCCTGCCCGAAGGACTGGAGAAGGGATTCTTCACCAGGCCCACCATTTTCAGCCGCATGGACAACCGAGCGACCCTGGCCCAGGAAGAAATCTTCGGCCCGGTGCTGTGCATTATCCCTTACCAGGATGAAGAGGACGCCATTCGCATCGCCAATGACAGCATCTACGGACTGTCGGGTTATGTGTACAGCGGCGATCTCAACCATGCCCGCGCCGTCGCAGCACGCCTGCGTACCGGCAACGTGCATCTCAATGGCGCTCCGCCGGATTTTGCCGCCAGCTTTGGTGGCTACAAGCAATCCGGTCTCGGCCGCGAGTGGGGCAAGCACGGCATCGAAGAGTACCTCGAAATCAAGTCCGAGTTTGGCTATAACGCGGCGAAACCCGAGCCGGGGTACGTTTAACTGTAGAACACAAAACCCCCAGGATCAGTCCGGCACAAACTTTGAAGGATGATTAGGCTAGGGCGCCTACCGTTTAAATGAGCTCGCTGGGGTCTATGACAACTCCTAGAGAGCGCTTATCAATATTATTCCCCTGCTTAGTGTCCTTGTGGCGGAAGGTTACCTTCCTGCCGATATCGATACCCAGTTCCTTGTCGTCAGACAAATAGCTATATTCTTTGCCATCGACGGTCAAGGTATGGATGTAGTAGGGCTTCATGCCCAGCCACTCTGTGTGAGGGCCGTCGGTTGACTTCGCCTCCAAAATTCCGCGTCCAATTTTCTTGGGCACCTTATAACCACGTCGGCCACCTCTAAAACCTGCCATGACTACCTCGCAATCTGTACTGACAATATGCAGATACAGTTTAGACCAACTCAGCGTACCGGTGTACCCTGGCGCATATGTATTGTGAATCCAGCGCTAGATGTTACGCTGAAAGATATCCCTGATGTGGGTCCCCGGCAATAAAGGGGTGTGAGCAGCACACTTAATCTCTTAACGTATTGAATTCACTCAAAGACTTTCACCGGTTTCTTTTTCCCTGAATAATGGCGTTCACGCTGATCGCTTTCAATGTAGCGATCCGTCGTGGCCATCGTCGCATGACCGGCGTCGTCACGGACGTGCTCTAGAGGGCGTGATCGCACATTGTCCCTTCTGAAAACTCGATCGTTGGACTAATGAGCCAACTTTCGCAAAAAAATCTTTACGGCGACACGAGTGTAACGATGATGAAGCCCTCCAACCTGGGGCAATGCAACGATATTGCCAAGTGCTTCAGGTTCAACTGTTCGGGTTTGAAGGCGGATCTTTATTCAACGACAAGTGAGTTCTGCATGTATGGTAATAGCTGAAGTATTCGCGAAGGATTCTGCGTAGATGCCACTCATTGAGAACCATCCACATCTCTTGCTATCAGGGCCAGTCGGTGAGCATACTGGCCAGGGCATGGCTCGGGTAATGCCTGTAGCAAAGCGCTCCTCAGGGTGTCTCTCTGGTGCCGGTAGCTGATAGCTGGGGCATACGGTGGGAGTTGTCCTGATCTGGCGCCTATAAGGAACCCCCTCGGAATTCACGGGGCGATATGTTGTGCGCTGTGGGAAAAGTATGGGGCCATAGGGGGAAGAAACTCCAGTTACACTCGACGAACCTGACAACTCGACGCCAATGATGCCCTGCAAGGTCCTGGGGTTGAAGCCTGGCGTCGGGTTGTCGAGTGTGTCAGGTAGGTTGGTGATTTCTGAGGGAGGTGTTAGTGAGAAACCCCCGTTCACCCAGAATACCTAACCCCATGACTCCGTGGGTGAATTATCATTTCGCCAGGCTCAGGTTCCTGGGTGCTCATGCTGCTGTGTCCAACCTTTTCAATTTAGGAAGGCATCTGGTAACGGCCCAACATTACCGGGATCTCAGGATAGGTGCGTTCGCGGAATGGAGTAGGGCAGTAGCTTGAAGTCGCATGCCTAATTTAGGCGGCCTGTAGAAGTTAAGTTGCCGATACCGCTTGGACTACTCTTCCTAACCTTGTTAACCCCCTTCCCCGCGGGATTGATCTGAAGCCAGTCGTTAATACTGGCATCCTCGGGCAGTACGCAGGGCTGCACATAACAGTAAGCGAACCACCTGGCAGTCATGTCAATCTCATCGTCATCAACAGGATTGGCACCAAAATTAGTACCTTCCTCCTCGTTTTCCACCGTATGTTTCTTCTCCCGCTCCATTATCTCCATACTCTCCCTCAGCGACTCCAATATCGGTCTCCCCATCTTCTGATAGAACCGGCCTTGCTTACTGGACGTGTCGGCGGCGAAGCACATGCGGTAGAAGTCGTGTGTGAACCTGGCGGACTCCCAAATACAGGGAAGACGGCGCTTAGCGTAGAGGGAAAGGTCGGTCTCGGAAAAGTTAGTATCGGAATCAGAAGATTGGTGGTAGGATTTGACGATCAGCTCCGCTAACACGTACGCGTCTTGGATCGCGTTGTTAGCGCCTCTAGCACCGAGATAAGGCCTCGAATGAGCAGCATCCCCAGCAACACAAGCCCTACCGAGATTCATGGTCTCAACGACGAAGTGCTGCGTCCTGAAGAACTGTTTGCTGGTGATAGGCCCTGTATGGAGATCCGGTAGCCCTAGCCTTTTTTTTAAAGTGTCCCAGACCTTCCTCTCATCCGCCCATATTGCTTCTAGAACTTTCTGCTGTTCAGCCCTAGAAGAACCCCCGGCCTTTTCAGCAGCTTCAACATCCGATTGGGGAAGTTCAATATAGTACCGAGACTTCTCGTTCGTCCTGATCATGTGAGCGGCCATGCCTTCCGGGTGATAACCGTAAATGATCTTAGTGGTGCTTGGTTTTGCGTCCGCAAAAATCCCCATCGTGACCGCACCCCAATCAACAGCTTCCTCCTTGTACAGGCCGGTGGAGGAGGTTTTCATGGCTTTTCTCACGGGGTCATGATAGCCGGCGCAACCGACGACGAAGGAGGCTGTTAGGGTGAAGGACACTTGGGAACCATCATCCAGGGGCGTGCCATCCGGAGTAGACACTTGCCGGGCTTTAATCACGACGTTTTGGTAGGCATACCGAGAAGTGGGCCCAGATTTCCCATCAAAACCAGTTCCGTTTCCACCAGCAGCATCAGCAGCAGCAATAACTCCATCTTCCATCTCATCAGATTCTGGACCAGATACATCGATTTTACTAACAGCACCATTAGGTTCCCAATTAAGCACTTCTTGCACTTCTACACCCCAGCGAATATCGATCCCAAGTTGCTGTGCCTTCTTGTGCATATCCAAGACGAGTTCGGTTTGGGGATAAAGAGGGTTGAAAAAGCTGTGCTTCTCCGACTCCGAGTTCGGAAAATCCCTCTCGATAACCTCCGGGGGACGCCATTCCACGGCTGTGCGGTGGAAACCTTCCTTAGCGAGAAAGTCAGAAGATCCCTTAGCGTTGAAACCACCATCAACCGTATCAACAGCTTGTTCAATTTGGGGATTGCTCTCCACACTACTGAACACACAGCTCCTGTGCCTGCCGTTCGGTGGAGCCAACCACTCAGGAGAGTCAATCCTGTTACTTAGTCCATACTGTTTCACAATCGAGTAGCTCGTGTGATCAAACAGCCCAGCTCTTCCGGTACGATAGATTTCCTCAGGAGTCCGAGCCTTCTCGAGCACAATGCAAGGGATTCCGTGACGGTGGAGGATATGGGCTAAAGTGATGCCAGCTGGGCCAGCCCCGATAATTGCGACCGGGGAAGGAGGCGGTGAGGCCATCGGAGAAGCTAAGTCAGCTGCGGTCTTGAGGGACATTGCAGTTGATGAGAATTAGTTAGGGGCGATTTAATTAGTGAATCGCAACTGCGACGGCACCTCTGGTTTAGCATCTTGAATTTTCCCATGGTGGGAGCCATGGGGATCGCGAGAAACCATTTTGTGGGAAACATTTTTCGGGGAACAACATGATCGGAGAACATCGTCAGAAACACCTAATACTCATCGGGATTCCTATCTTTTCAGTGCCAATCTCAATTACATCGTGGGCGTTCCACCGACTCTCGACTGAGCGTGCCGAGAACCACCAAAGTACTTTGATGGTCCGGCTAATTCTACAAGAAAAAGTGAGCTATTAATTCTACGTGTTCCGTATAGTTTTCGTGTAGTGCCAAGATTCACGAAATTCATGCCTCTAAAATCGGTCGTACTGCTAGTATACTACGTGCGAGAGATGATGCTACTACGTGCGGGAGGGTATCGACAAGTTAACTGACCAGAATTGCTAGAATCGGCGGATGAATACTTATAAGCGCCACAGATTCCCTCCTGACATCATCAGCTGTGCGCCACGAGGCGCTGTATTGCTAGCGGCTGCAAGTGCCGCCCAGGAAGCGGGGACCCACCGCACCTGGTATCGAGTCTTGGGCCGGTATGGGTAACCATGCGGGTCAAGCGTAGACAGAGAGATGATAGGCCGTAAGCCGTTGGGTTGAAGTGATAGAGCCCCGTAAAGTGTCTGTTATGGGATGGTCGATGGGTTAGCTGATCCAGAAGACATCATCCGGCATCGCGATTTGGGCAGCGGTGTCGGGCATCCCCGGGGTCTTTGAGCACGGCATGTCATCAAAGCAATACAGTGAACGTGGGAGATCCTCACCCCCCTGCCATGGAGGGCAGTACCGGCGAACAAGTCTAAAAAGCGAGAACGCCGGGATGGGGGAGAGGAAGTCAGATGGGTCATAGTACTGGTGAAGCGGGGTAACGCCCGTGGAGGGAAGGACCCTGGGTGAAGTTAACCTCAAAAGGGACACGTTGTGGGTACAACCGAGACCTGTGTAACGACGGCAACAAAACTTGCGAGGATAGCGAAGCTATCGGCAAGCGACCCGCTCAAGCGGTTTGACAGCTTGATGCATTTGTTCAACGAGGAGTCGCTGGCCGCGTGCTTCCACGCGCTGGATGGAAAGAAGGCGGTGGGAGTTGATGGTGTAAAGAAAGCTAAGTATGGCAAACACCTTGAATCGAACTTGAAGGAACTGATTGTCAGGATGAAGCGCATGGGCTATCGCCCGGGGCCGGTACGACAAGTACTGATCCCCAAAGGGGATAAGGCCGGTGCGATGCGTCCGTTGGGGATCAGCAACTTTGAGGACAAGCTGGTGCAGGGGGTGATGCGTCAGATTTTGGAGAGCATTTACGAGCCGTTGTTTCTGCCGGGGTCCTATGGATTCAGGCCGGGACGCAGCTGTCACGATGCGGTCCGGGATCTGCGTAACTACCTGTATCGGAATCCGGTTCAGTCGGTGATAGATGTGGATCTGGCGAAGTTTTTCGACAGTATCGATCACAAACTGATGCTCGGGATGTTGCGCGAGAAAATCAACGACCCAAAACTCCTGCGCTATATGCAGCGGATGTTCAAATCCGGTGTGCTGGCTGCGGGGGAGTTGACGGTCGGGCAGGAAGGGGTGCCGCAAGGCAGCCTGTGCAGCCCAGTCCTCTCCAATATCTTTGCGCACAATGTGATCGATGTCTGGTTGGAAGATGTCGTCAAATCCCACTGCGCCGGCAAGGTGGCCTGGTTCAGGTACGCCGATGATATGGTGATTTGCTGCGAGTACGAGTGTGATGCCCTGCGAGTGCGCAAAGCGCTCGGGGGTCGACTAGCCCGGTACAAACTTGCTCTGAACGAGCAAAAGACCCGGTTGGTTAACTTTGCCCGTCCGCGTAGCGATCAGTGTCGGCCTGACGTCTTCGATTTTCTGGGTTTTACCTTTTACTGGGGACGATCTCGGAAGGGTGCGCCGTTGCCTAAGGTGAAAACCACCGGCAAGCGACTTCGCGCCAAATTGAAGGCGGTTAATGCTTGGGGCAGGATGATTCGTAGCCGGCATCGGCTGAACTATATCTGGGCGGTATTCTGCGCGAAGTTGCGGGGGCACATCCAATATTATGGTGTATCTTTCAATACCCGTGCAGTACATACCTTCCTGAATAAGGCGACCCGGATACTGTTCAAATGGCTGAATCGATGTAGCCAGCGACGATCGTTTAGTTGGGAACGTTTCACCTTGTTTATCGAGGCGAACCCACTGCCGCAGGTCACTGTGTGTCATGCGCTGTTCTAGCTTACACCATGTAGTAACGTGAACGACTTTGTCTTGAGCCTATTGCCCGAATTGGGCACGATGGGTTCTAAACGGGGGGGAGTTGGGGTGACCCGCTCCTCTACCAGCTATGCTGTCTGGCTGTACTATCGATTCAATCTGAGCCACCGGGATATTGAAGATCTGCTCGCTGAACGGGGCATCACTGTATCCAGAGAAACCATCCGTCTCTGGTGCATCAAGTTCGGAGCCATTTATTCCCGCCGATTGAAACGAAAGCACCGAGGGTATGGCGATACCTTCTTCATCGACGAGGTGTTCGTGAAGATCAATGGCAAGCAACATTACCTTTGGCGAGCAGTAGACCAGGATGGAGAAGTGGTTGATGTGTATCTCCAGGCCAAGAGGGATGGGGCGGCTGCTAAGCGTTTCTTCAGGCGCTTGCTGCGGAACCATCGAGGCGAGCCGAGGAAGATCGTGACTGATGAATTGCGAAGCTATGGAGTCGCTCACAGAGAACTGCTTCCAGAGACGATCCACAGTAATAAGCAGTATGAGAATAATCGAGTAGAGCAATCGCATGAGGCGACCAGAGTACGAGAGCGGGGGATGCGGCGGTTTAAGTCGACCATGCAGGCACAGCGGTTGCTGGGTGCTCATGCAGCTGTTTATAATCTCTTCAGCCTGAGTAGACACC
>PVMK01121231.1_pt1 | contig 26225 bp, 24 predicted proteins | sample 1853481 | NCBI WGS metagenome assembly PVMK01 (sample SAMN08533507, study PRJNA380276) | Marine sediment metagenome, whole genome shotgun sequencing project.
AGGACCGCGTCCTGGATTTCCTGGCGGTACGCAAGCTCCAGAGCGACCGGGCCGAGGAGCGGGAATCCGAGGCGAAAGACGAGTCGACCGAGGAATCGAACGAGGAATCGGCGGACGGTGCAGACGGTGCAGACGGTGAGGACACTCCGCTCAAGGGACAGCCGGACGATCGGACCGGGTCCACGATCCTGTTTGTCGGACCGCCGGGAGTCGGCAAGACCTCGATCGCCAAGTCCATCGCGGACGCCATGGGCAGGAAGTACGTGCGCGTTTCACTCGGCGGCGCGCGCGACGAGGCCGACATCAGGGGTCACCGGCGTACCTACGTCGGCGCCCTGCCCGGCCGGATCATCGAGGGTTTCAAGCGAGCCGGCAGCAAGAACCCGGTGTTCCTGCTCGACGAAGTGGACAAGCTCGGCGTATCCTTCCAGGGCGATCCGTCCGCTGCGCTGATGGAGGTGCTGGATCCGGCGCAGAACGAGACATTCGTCGACCACTACCTGGGCATCCCGTTCGACCTGTCGGATGTGATGTTCATCGCGACCGCGAACTTCCCGCATCAGATCCCCGGGCCGCTGAAGGACCGGATGGAATCGATCGAATTCGTCGGATACACGGCGAACGAAAAGCTCGAGATCGCCAAGCGATACCTGGCGCCGCGACAGCGGGAACTCAACGGATTGCGTGAGGACCAGCTGACGATCGAGGACGGGGCGATCCGGGAGATCATCTCGAGCTATACGCGGGAGGCCGGTGTCCGGAACCTCGAGCGCGAACTGGGCTCGCTTTCCCGGAAGAGCGCCCGGCGGATCGCCTCAGGTAAGGCCGAGTCCGTTACCATCGGGGCGGAGGACCTGCGTGAGCTGATCGGTCAGCCGAAAGTCCACCCCGAAAAGAAACTCCCGGAGGACACCATCGGTGTGGCCACGGGCATGTACTACACGCCGTTCGGCGGCGATATCATGATCGTCGAGTGCAGCGTGATGCCGGGCCGCGACGGTCTAGTCCTTACCGGGCAGCTCGGCGATGTGATGAAAGAGAGCGCGCGGGCCGGGCTGACATATGCCAGGACGCACGCGGAGGAGTTGGGGATTCCCGAGGAGAAGCTGAAGGACCACGAGATTCACATTCACGTGCCGGCCGGTGCGGTGCCGAAGGAAGGTCCGTCCGCCGGTATCGCGATGTCGATTGCGATGATCTCGGCGCTCAGTGAACGACCGGTTCGAGCCGACGTCGCGATGACGGGAGAGCTCACTCTGTCGGGTCGCGTACTTCCGATCGGCGGTCTCAAGGAGAAGGTGCTCGGGGCGCAACGAGCCGGAATCGAGCACATCATCCTGCCGAAGGACAACGAGGGAGACCTCGATGATCTTCCGGAGGAGACCCGGAATTCGCTGCACTTCCACCTGGCGGAGACGCTGGACGACGCCATGGAGGTCGCGGTCTATCCGATCGAGGGCTGACGCCGGGAATCTTCGCGTCAGCAGTTTGTCAGGATCAGCGGGATGTCCGCCGGCCGCTCGATCCACAGGTCCGGCGACTCGGGAAGCAGGACCTCGCGGTCGCCAGGTCCCCAAAGCACCGCAGCTGTCCGCACCCCCGCCGCTCGACCCGACTGCATGTCGTGAACGCTGTCGCCCACGAACACCGCGAAGTTCACATCCTGCTCATGCGCCCCTGCGAGTGCCCGCGTCACGGGCTCCGCATCCGGTTTGAACCGGGTCACGTCGTCCGCCGTGACGATCGTCGAGAACCACTCCTCCGGGAGGTTGCACGCCGCCAGTCCCATACCGGTAGCGACACGCCGCTTGCTCGTAGCGATCGCCAGGACCAGCCCTCGCGCTTTCAGCTCTTCGAGCGCTTCGCGGATTCCGGGGAACGGACGCACAAGCCGGTCGTGATTCGCGAGGTTATGCTCGGTGTAAGTCCGGATCATCGCCTCGGCTTCAGCGTCCGACCGCGCGAAGTCACGCAGCTGGATCACGAGCGGACGACCGATCGTCGTCCGCCACAGTTCATCCGGCGGGGCCGCGCCGAGGTGGCACCGCATCGTATGCCGGTACGACTCCAGGATCAGCCCCTCACTGTCGATCAGCGTACCGTCCAGGTCGAACACGACGGTTCGGAATTCCGGCTGGTCGGTGCGACTCATGTTGACTTCGTGTATCCGTTCAGGGCACCGGCGAATCGCTCCCGGAACTCTTCCGGCTCCATCTTCGCCTCGCGGGCCAGCGTGGCGAGCATCTCCGGGTCCTCCAGGTCCTGGGCTTCGAGCCGCAGCATGTACTGTCTGGCCACCCTGTAATCCTCTGAGTCGATCTCGACCAGCCGCACACGTGTGCGTCCCGTCTCGGGATCCCGGAATTCCTCGAACGGACGAACGCTCAGGTGGCCCGCGCGGGACAGCGTCACGATGCCCCCGAGGCGGAGCGGAGCACTGACTTCCTCGGCGAGCAGGAACCTGGCGGCCCCGAAGCCGAGCGTACGTGTGTAATCCACGTCGAACGGGATCGGCGGCGCGCAGCGAAGCTCGTAACCGACACGCAGATCCGTGATCGGCACATTCTCGCCCCGAGCCTCGAATCTCCGCTGGACCTCGCGCCGCAGAATCGTCTCGAGCGGGATCTCCGCCAGTCGGAGGTGGCCGTAGGAATCGTACTCGACCTCGACCCCCGGCATCCGGGCAAGCTCATCGGGATCCATCTTCTCCCCGAGTCCCTCTGCGAGAATCACGAGCCCGTCTGGCCGGCCGAACGCCCGCCGCTTCAGAATCGCGCCCTCGAGGATCGTGCACACCCGGTCCACCGTGATCGGCTCCGTGGAGAATTCCTCGGGGATCACCGTCAGCGTGGCGCCGGCGGACTTGCCGATACCGAGGGCGAGATGCCCGGCTTTCCGTCCCATCACGGTAACGAAGAACCAGCGACTCGTGGCGCGGGAGTCTTCCATCAGGTTCTGGGCGATCCGCGACCCGAGGTCGCGGGCGGTCTCGTAGCCGAACGTCGGCATGTCGCCCGGCAGCGGAAGGTCGTTGTCGATCGTCTTCGGAACGTGTGCGATCCGGATCGTCCCCCTGGCCGCGGCCGCGACTTCCCGCGCCCCGAACGCGGTGTCGTCACCGCCGATCGTCACGAGGCGTGTGATCCCGAGCTCCTGAAGAGAACCGACGGTCCGGTCCAGCCGCTCCTGCGATTTTGTCGGATTCGCGCGTGATGTCCTGAGGACCGATCCCCCCGTCCCGTGAATACGCGAGATCTCCTCCGTGGAGAGCGGCAGGATCATATCCGTCCGACCCTCGATGAGATGCTCGAATCCGTCGAGGACCCCGATCACTTCGTGGCCCTCGTCGATGATCTTGAGGGCGGCGGAACTGATCGCGCTGTTGATTCCGGGGGCGGGTCCACCCCCGACCAGGATTCCTATATGTGCCACGGGCGCTCCAGGCGTCGTCATATTGTCGATAATGGCCGTCCGCCGGAACTTTCGACCCGGCCGTGACCAGAAAACTCGAGTCCCGGCCTGCTGGCGGGCGCCACAACTTCCCCGTCAGTCCCCGATCCGTCAAGCAACCCCCGATCTGTCAAGCCGGCAGGCGGAGCGCAAACCGAGGTCGCACAGTGCACTTTCGTCAGACCGGAGAGCGGTCCGCGCCACGGAGGCGAGCAGTCTAACTTGGTGTTGTCACAGTGGTTATGCTCTGGAGCGCCCTGGGCATGCCGCTTGCAAGTGTGGCATGTGAACTGTCACGCCCGCCAGGGGCACAGAGTAAAGAAAACAGAGTAAAGAAACCGAGGGGGAGTCAAATGCGGTATCGTGTTTATTCACCGGCAGTTATGCTCGCGACTGCCGTGGTCGCGTTTGGCCTCGCCGGCTGCAGCGGAGACGATGGGCCCTCGGGTCCCGTCACGCCGTTCGACCCGGATGCCACGGCACAGGCCGCAGCCGAACTGGAGAGCCGGCTGGACGTCGACAGTGACGTGATGATGTCACTCGCACTCGTCAGCCCGGCGCTCGAGGCCGAGGGCGGCGCGCTCGCACAGCTGCTTCCGGGTGGCCTGGTGCGTCCCGCGCAGCCGTTCAACGCCCAGATGATTGTGGATCCGTCGTTCTCGATGGAGCCGATCTTCCCGTCCAACTTCCTCGGCACCACGTTCGAGTGGGACGAGGGGCTCGGTCGCTACGCGATGACCGAGCGGACCGGGGCACCGGCAGACGGCATCCGCTTCATTCTCTATGCCGTCGATCCGTTTACCGGGGAGCCCGCACTGCCGTTGAACGAGATCGGGTTTCTCGATCTCACCGACGAGGGCAGCGCCTCCGCTACGCGCCTTGGCGTGTACGCCGAGACCGGCGGGATCGCCCGCCTCGACTACACCGTGACCGCGAGCTACGCTCTGCTCGGCGACGTTATCGAGGCCACGGCCACGGGCGCCGGCTACATCTCTGATGGAACCCGCCGGCTCGATTTCGACCTCGTTCAGACGGTGGCGTTCAACACCGTGAACGAGACGATGCGCGTCGACATGCTGTACGACCTGCGAATGGACGACGAAAACGTGCGGGTCGTGGTCGACGTCGGAAGCGACATCGATCTCAGCGCGTCCGACCTGTCACTCGATGTCATGATGACGATCACCGACGGCGGCAACGTCACGGTGCTCGACATCACCGTCGACCAGACCGAGAACATCACGGGCACGGTCCTTCACAACGGCCAGACGGTCGCCCAGATAGACGGCTCGACTTCCGCACCGGTGTTCACCAACGCGAGCGGTGATCCGCTTTCGTCGGCAGAAGCAGCGGCGCTCGTGGAGGTGTTTGACGTCGTAGAGGACGTGTTCGACTTCGTCGAAGCCGTGTTCGAGCCGTTCAGTTCAGGAGGAGTGTCGCTCTAACAGGAGTCCGGCTGGCGGGAAGCGAGATCGCGACCTGCCAATCCGGAAAGCGGCGGGGGATGGGGACGCGGGGCCGCGAGGCTTCGCGCCCCCGTCGTGTTCAGGGCCCGGCGATCTCGCGCAGAACCCGACGCGTCATCACCGGGACCATCGCCCGTCGCCACTCGGCATCGACCGTGATGCTGGTGAGCGGGTGACATTGGCGGTACGCCTGGTCCGCGACCGACTCGATCACCTCCTGTGTAAGCTGAGATCCGCGAGCGATCTCCTCCACCTTTCCGACCCTGCGGGGGTACGACCCCATGCCGGAAACGTACAGGCGCAGGGCCATGACCCGGCGCTCGTCGTCCAGCTCGGCCAGCGCGGCAATGTTCGCAAGCGGAAAATCGATCGCGTTCCTCACCCGGAGCTTGCGGAAGGCACCGCGGGCGCCGGGCGCAGGCGCCGGAAGCCGGATCGCGACCAGGATCTCACCGGGTTCCATCCGCCGGTTCCACACCCCGTCAGAGGTGAAGAACGCATCGATCGGCACCTTCCGCCTCTGTCCGTCCGGGCCGGCGATTTCGAGCTCGGCTCCAAGCGCGCACAATGCCGTAGCTCCATCGGCCGAGTGGGCAGCCACGCAGCGAGTACCGCCCTTCACGACATGGCAGGCGTCGCCGTCCTTCTTGAGACAGAAACCGAGCGACTTCCGCCAGAACCAGGTCTGGTTGTAGTAGGTGCAGCGGGTATCGAGACAGACGTTGCCACCGATCGTGCCTGCCCGCCGGAGCTGGGGACCGGAGATCCTGGCGCACGCATCGGCGAGCATCGGCCACCGGGCCAGAACGGCGGAATGGCGACTCACCGCATCCAGGCTCTCGCCTGCTCCGATACGCAATGCGCCCTCGTCCTCTTCCTGGAACCCCCGGAGCTCGACGACGCGCCGCAGCGAGACCAGGTGTTCGGGAGTAAACAGGCGGTGCTTCATGTTCGGAACGAGATCGGTGCCGCCCGCGATCGGCATCGCCGCCGCGCCGTGCTCCGCCAACAGGGCGAGAGCGTCATCAAGGCGCTCGGGCCGATGATACTCGTAGGGGTGAAGTCGCAGCATGGACGCCAAGATAATCGGCGCGCGGCAAGGCACCAACGGGCGCCCGGACCGCGAGAGGTTCCAGGCCGGATTGACGGAGGCGCCGGATTATGTCCGGCGCCTCCGCGGATGGGTCAGCGGTGCGGGTTGTCGCGGGCGTAGTTGTAAGCCGTGATCCCGGAGATCCCGTGGCAGATCCACCCCAGCATTCCACCCGATCCGATCCACAGGCCCGGCGTGATGATCAGCCAGAACAGGCCCCGCCAGATCTTCCCGTTGTACAACTGCCCCACACCGGGGATAAGAACACTCAGAACCGCAGCGGTCCCGGGATTGCGCATCATTCTACTCCTCGCTTGCAACCGGTGGCCCGTCGTCGGGCCGTCTCCGATCCCCTTACGGAGTCGGGGCCGGCCGTGTTTCAGCGAGTTGCTCGAGGAGGATGGAAAGCTGCGCCAGTCCGCCTGTCAGATGCGCCTCGGAGTAGCCAAAGCCAATGCGGAAGAACCCCTCGCGACCGAACTGACATCCCGGCACGATGAGCGTGCTGTGCTCCACCCGCAGACGCTCCGCCAGGGTCGCGGAGTCGATCTCCATCTCATAGCCGATCAGTGCGATCGCGCCGGCGTCGGGCGGTCGGAATCGGAGAATCTCGCCGTAGTCGGCGATCCAGTCGGACAGAATCGCGAGATGGGCCGTGAGAATGCCACGCGCGCGAGCGAGAATCTGCTGCCGGGCCGTCGGCTCCATCGCGGCCGCCGCGAGCCGGTCGCACAGCACGGACGGCGCGATCGTCGTGTAGTCCTTCCGGGCCCACATCTCATCCCGCCTGTCGGAGTCGGCCACGAGCCAGCCGATCCGGAGTCCCGGCAGTCCGTATGCCTTCGACAGCGACGCCGCGACCACGACTCGACTGGATTGGCCCCACGCGGTTGGCGTCGCCGGACCGTACAGCTCGGCTCCCGCGTATACTTCGTCCGCCAGGATCCATGCGCCGACACGCTCCGCCGCCTCGAGGATTTCATTCATCGAGGCGGGAGACAGCACTGCGCCGGTGGGGTTGTTCGGATTCGTGACGACGACGAGTCGCGTGCCGGCCCGAATCGCCTCTGCTGCGGCGCCGGGCGCCGGTTGCCAGCCCCGCTTTTCTTCGAGCGGAAGTTCGATCACATCGGCGCCAAGTCCTTCGGCGAGGCCCGGAGTCTGGCCATAAGTCGGGGTCACGATCACGACCCGATCACCCGGTTCCACCAGGCGCCAGCAGGCAATGAAATTCGCTTCGGCACTGCCACAGGTGACCAGCACGTCATCCGCCGTCGCTCCCGGGTAGAGCGCCGCGATCCGTTCTCGCAGCAACGGAGAGCCTTCCGTATGACCGTATCCGAGGCTCGTGTCCGAGGGGTCCACGCCGGTCAGGTCACACAGCTCCGAAAGCGTGAACGGTGCGACTCCGCTCTCGGACAGGTTGTGCTCTACCCGGTTCTCCCACAGCGACTGCCAGCGTTCCATCTCGAACGGCGGAATGTGCAACTTCGTCTCCCTGAAATCAGATCAGCCCTTCAGCCTGTGGGCGTATTTTTCGCGGAGTTTCGTCACTTTCGGCGCGATCACGAACACGCAATACGGCTGCTCCGCGTTTTGCGCAAAAAACTCCTGGTGGCCGTCTTCGGCGCGCCAGAACGTATACAGTCGCTCCACCTGCGTGACGATCGGGGCCTCGAACACCTCTTCGGAATTGAGTGAGGCGATCACCTCGCGGGCGATGCGCTCCTGCTCGTCATCATGAGCGAAAATGATCGACCGGTACTGCGGGCCGACGTCGTTTCCCTGGCGGTCATCCGTGGTGGGATCGTGGGTGCCGAAGAAGATCTCGAGGATCTCCTGGTAGGTGATCACGGAAGAATCAAACGTCAACTGGACGACCTCGGCGTGTCCCGTGTCCCCTCCGCACACCTGCTCGTACGTGGGATTCGGCACGTGTCCGCCCGTGTATCCGGATACGACCGATTCGACTCCCTCGATCCGGTCGAACACCGCCTCCGTGCACCAGAAGCACCCTCCGCCGAACGTGGCTTTCTCCATCGTGTCTTCTCCTCGATGCTCCATTTGTCAGCCGGGTGCTACGTTGCTCATCCTGCCGGGTTCCGCCGGCTCGCTCGCGGGCCGGCGTGTGATGGCGCAGTTTCGGCCCCGACAGCTGGTCAGGAACCAATCGCACATCCGAAGCGAGGAGCAACATGATACACCGACGGCACGACGGTCGAGCCCCCGACGAACTTCGACCGGTATCGTTCGAGCTCGGCGCTGCACCCAACGCGGAGGGATCGTGCCTCATCGCCTTCGGAAACACGCGTGTGTTGTGTACGGCCTCGGTGGTCGAAGGCGTTCCGCCGTTCCGCGAGGGCAGGGGCGGCTGGGTCACGGCGGAATACGCGATGCTTCCTCGCTCGACCCATACGAGGACTGATCGGGAGCGCCGCGGCCCGCGCGGGCGTACACAGGAGATCCAGAGGCTGATCGGCCGCTCCCTGCGCGCCGCCACCGACCTCGCAGCGCTCGGTGAGCATACGGTGCTCATCGACTGCGACGTGCTCGGCGCGGACGGCGGCACCCGCACCGCCTCGATCACCGGCGCCTGCGTGGCGCTGCACGAGGCGTGCGACTGGCTGGTGCGCGAGGGAAGGATCGAGCGAAGCGCGCTGCATTCGTTCGTCGCGGCTGTGAGCGTCGGAATCGTGGGCGGAGTCGCCTGTCTGGATCTCGATTACCCGGAGGACTCCCGGGCGGATTCCGATTTCAACCTCGTCGCGCTGGAGGACGGTAGATTCGTGGAAGTGCAGGGAACCGCGGAACAGAGTCCGTTTTCACGCGACGAGCTGAGTGAGTTGCTGGGACTCGGCGAAGAGGGAATCCGTATGCTTCTGGATGCTCAGCGGCGAGCGGTTGCCGGGTGATCGACGGCGGGCGGTTGCCGAGTGATCGCCGCCGGGCGATGCCTGAGAGGGAATCGGAAGCCAAGCATCGGAACCCACGAACCAGGATCCAGGAGGAGACGATGACCGACAGCGGAATTCCGGATACGGGTTTCGAACGACCGCTCGAGCCAGGTCTTCTGGTCGAGCCGCAGGCAGGAGTGGTGGTGAGTCGGACCGTACTCAGACAGCCATCGGGAAGCGTCACGCTGTTCGCGTTCGACGCGGGAGAGGGGCTGTCCGAGCACTCTACCCCACACCAGGCGTTGATCTACGGACTCGACGGGGAGGCCGAGATCATGATCGCAGCCACGCCTCACATCGTAGGCCCCGGTCAGGCGCTGCACCTGCCCGCCGACGTTCCTCACGCAGTCAAGGCTCTGTCACCGTTCAAGATGATGCTCGTGATGCTCAGGCGGGCGGAGTCCTGACGCCGTGTTCTCGACGGTGCGGCGGTTCATCAAGACGGCGATCCTGTTCCTGTTCGTCGGGCTGGCTTACGGGGGATTTCTGTTGTATCGACGGGAAATTCTCGGTCACTGGCCTTCACCGCACCAGCTGTCCGCGCATGCCCACCTGGTAGGCATCGGATTCGTGATGTTCCTCATCCTCGGGGTCGCCCTGTGGCTGTTCCCGCGCCCCTCGAAGGACGACGACCGGTACCGACCGGAACGGATCGAGCTCACCTGGTGGATTCTCGCTCCGGCGACCGCGGCTCGCTTCGTCGCGGAGGCGGCGGGGCCCGGATCGCCGGGCGGCTGGCTGGGATGGACGATTGTCGCCGCGGGCATGGCACAGATTGCCGGGCTCGCCCTGTACTTCCATACGATGTGGCCCCGCATCAGGTCTGTGGGGAGCCATCTCCGGGAGGAAAAGGGCGAGAAGTTCTGACAGTTCCCCGGGACTTCAGCCCGTGGTCCTGCTCTCCTGCAGGGCCCGCCACACACGGTCGGGCGTGAACGGCAGCCGGTCCATGCGGAGACCGACCGCGTCGTAGATTGCGTTGGCGATCGCGGGAAGCGAGGGGTGCAGCGGACCCTCGCCGGCCTCTTTTGCCCCGTACGGTCCCTCCGGGTCGTTCGATTCAACGATCAGCGCAACGAAATCCGGACAGTCGACGGAGGTCGGGATCCTGTAGTCGAGCAACGACGGCGCGTCGTGAAGCCCGCCCTCGGGATCGCCCCGTTTCACCAGTTGCCGCTCCATCATGGCTTCGCCGAATCCCATGTAGGCCGAGCCTTCTATCTGCCCCTCCACCAGCATCGGATTCAGCGCCTTTCCGCAATCGTGTGCCGCCCAGATCGTCTTTACCTCGACCAGTCCGGTTTCGGGGTCCACCTCGACCTCCGCGACGTGCGCGGTGAACGAGTACGCCGGGGAGGAGCCGATCGTCCCGCCACGGTACTCGCCGTGCACGTCTTTCGGCGTGTCGTAGTGACCGACCGCACCGAGCGTCCCGTTCACGGCTTCGGCGAGCTGGAACGCTTCGGCGATCGGTATCCGCCGGCCGACCGTCGTCGCCTCCCCTGTCTCCAGCGCCCAGCCGCCGGCGAGTCGGACATCGTCCGCCGCGACGCCCCACTCTCCGGCGACCGCCGCACGCACGATCGCGCCCAGCTGCTCGCAGGCCATCCGGGTGGCGTTGCCGACCATCAGCGTCTCCCGGGAGGAGTAGGCGCCGAGGTCCACCGGCACGAGGTCCGTGTCCGCCGAAACCACGCGCACGTAGCCGAGCGGAACGCCGAGTTCCTCGGCCGCGATCGCCGCCATCGTCGAGTCCGAACCCTGTCCGATCTCGCTCGCCCCGTGGAACACCGTCACCCTGCCCGACCGCTCGATCTGGATCTGGGCGGCCGCCTGCGGCATCTGATTCGGGTAGATCGGGTAGTTCGTCCCGCTGATGTAGCAGGAGCCGGCGACTCCGACTCCCCGCCCATAAGGCATCTTCCCGAACTTCCGCTTCCAATCGCTTGCCCGCTCGACCGCATCCAGGCACTGCAGGAAGCCGTTCGACTTGACGATGAACTCGTTTACCGTCTTACCGGTGCCCATCGAATTCCTGCGCCGAAGCTCGATCGGGTCCATGCCGAGGCGCTCGGACACCTTGTCCAGCGAGATCTCGAACGCGAAGCGGGGCTGCACGGACCCGTGCCCGCGCTTCGGCCCGCAGGCCGGTTTGTTCGTATAGACCCGGGTCGACTCGAATCGGTAGGACCCGATCCTGTAGGGGGCGGTGAGGAGCTGTCCGCTGTAGTAGGTGGTCACGAGCCCGAATGAGGCGTACGCTCCGCCGTCGAGCAGGGACCTGGCATCGACGGCCTTGATCTCGCCGTCCTTCGAACAGCCCACCCTGTACCACATTTCGATCGGGTGGCGGCCCCGGTGCGAGTAAAACAGCTCCTCCCGCGTGTAGAGGATCTTCACCGGGCGGCCGGTCCGCAGCGCCAGCAGCGCGACGCAGAACTCGAGGTCGAACGGTTCCGACTTGCCGCCGAACGCTCCGCCTACGGCAGGCTGGATGACCCTGATCCGGGCGACATCCAGCTCCAGGACCCGGGCGATCTCCCGCTGCAGGTAGTGTGGAACCTGGGTCGAGGACCAGACGGTCAGGCTGCCGTTCGCGTCGGCCCGGGCGATCGCGCAATGCGGCTCGATCGGCGCGTGCGTCGTACCGTGGAAGAAGTACTCCCCCTCTACCACGACATCCGCTTCGTCCATCGCCTCGTCTACCGGCCCGAACTCGAGGAGGACGTGCTTCGTGACATTCCCGTTCCGTCCCTCCTTCTTCGGCTCGTGGACCTGGACAGCCGACGACTCCAGGGCCTCCCGGGGTTCCAGCACCGCCGGAAGCACCTCGTACTCCACCTGGATCGCGTCGAGGGCCCGATTCGCAGTTTCCTCATCCACCGCCGCTACTGCCGCGACCGCATCGCCGACGTAGCGGACTCTGTCCAGCGCGAGCGCGTGCTCGTCGCGAGTCCAGGGAATAATGCCGTACGGCTCGGGCATGTCCTTGCCGGTCAATACACCATGAACCCCGTCGAGCGCCTCGGCCGCTGACGTGTCTATCGCCAGGATTCGGGCGTGCGGGTGCGGGCTCCGGAGAATCTTCCCGTGCAGCATCCCGGGCAGCGCGAGGTCATCCGTGTACACCTCGAGCCCGGTGGACTTGGCATGCCCCTCGTAACGCCGGTTGCGATGTCCGAGGACGGCGTGCTCCCCCTCCTCGAGCGCGGCGATCGTCTCCGGGTCGTCCGCCGAGACCACCTGGATCGCGGTCAGCTCATCGGGGTGCATCTGGCCGCCCTCCGGCGCGGATCGAGGCAGCCGCCAGTTCCACGGCCTCGAAGATCTTCGTGTATCCCGTGCACCGGCAGAGATTCCCCGACAACGCTTCGGCAATCTCCTCGCGCGTCGGATCGTCGTTTCTGGACAGGAGATCTACACCGCTGCACAGCATTCCAGGTGTGCAGAAGCCGCATTGCGCGGCGCCCGTCAGATCGAACGATTCCTGCAGTGGGTGGAGTCCGTCGGGGCCGGCCAGGCCCTCTACCGTCCATACGTCCCGCTGCTCCGCTTCCCACACCGGGAGAATGCAGGATAGAACGGCTTCGCCATCCAGCAGGACCGTGCAGGCGCCGCAATCCCCTTTGTCGCATCCCTGCTTGGTCCCGGTCAGGCCGAGCTCGTAGCGAAGCGTCTCCAGAAGTGTGTAATGAACCGGAACTCCCACTTCGTGGAGCTCGCCATTCACCTTCAGGGTCGCGATCCGCTTCATCCGATTCCTCCGCCGTGCGCCGCCAGGTCCGAACGCAGGTCGCCGGGAGCGGATCTCCGGGCGGTCCGGTGCGGTATGGCGTCAATCAGGTTAGACTCGGGCTCTTTCACAGGTCAAGCGCGACGGGAAACCATGCGGCGTCATATGACATATCGGGCACCTGCTGTCATCCGGCGAGTTGTGATCGCCGCGGCCTGCATTTGTGCGGCGTTCATCCTGCTACCTCGTGCGGCGGACGCACAGCAGTCCGGAGCTCAAGCAGCGATCGGCGGGGTACCGCTCGACCGCTGGCTCGTATCATCCGCATTCCCGACCGATGGTGGCGCTGGTGATTCACCGCTCACCGGTCCCGGAGAGGAGGGCGTGCTTCCGGATCGCGGTCGAGAGCAAGCCGGCTCGAGCTGGATGCTCGTCAGGCGGGATGGCCTGAGCAGCGTCCGCCTGGATTCTCTGATACCGGATCGTGAATCGCCTGTGTTCGTCTACGCGCACTCCTACGTTCGTCTGCCGGAGGACCGGACGGTGCTGCTGACGTGGGGCGGTCTCGGCGATACCGGCGTTCGCGCGTGGGTCAACGGGCGATTGCTCAGGGATCGAAACGGTGAGCCGATCGAGGCGATTGATCAAGTCACGGTATCCGTGCGGCTCGGCGGCGGGTGGAACACGCTGCTGTTTCGGTCCGAGGAGGCGGGAGACGTATTCGGGTTCTCGGCCGCGCTGACCGCACCCGACCACGACACACCGGTGCGGGTCCAGGCTTCCCGTCCTCCTGGAGACATCCGCACGGGACCCGCACCGTGGGTCCTGGCCGAGCCGACGCTCCGGCCCACCGGCCGAGTCGCATGGAGCAAGGACGAGCTGTCCGGTGAGCTGATGCTCGAGGTGACCGCCTGGAGTCGCACTCCGATCGACACGGTAGAGGTCCGGCTGCGCGCTGACGGCGCCGACGCTCGGGGCGGTGCCCGCTGGCTGACTCCCGGAACGCCGGCGTCAGTCAGTCTGTGGCTGCCGTTCGAGCAACTCGAACGGGCGCGGCGCTCGACAGACGGCTTCGAGGTCGAGCTGAAGTGGTTCGATGAGGAGGTGAAGCAGCGCCTCCCGGGACCGATCGAGTCCATCGCCACGAGCCCCGATGCGTCGGAGATCAGGCTCGCCGGGTGGAAGGTCGAATCGGTTCCATCGGGATCGAAACCGGACAGGATCGGGCCCGCGGGCCCGCTGCCGGATGACGCGGGATGGATGATGTCGGGCGAGTGGAAGGTGCCGCAGTCCCTGGCCGGGCGGAGCCTGTTCCTGCGCACCGACGGCGCGCCCGGAGACTATCGGCTCGATGAGCGTGCGTTCGGCGAGTCCGATGTGATTCCGTTGTGTACCGACTGTCGCAAAGGCCAGAAGCTCGAGATCCTGGCCCGTTCCCGTGGTGCGTGGGATGGCCTCCCGGTAGTCGTCGAGGATCCGCTCGCCCGGATCGTGCCGTGAGCCGGGTCCGATGACGACTCCGGTGCGGATTCTGGGCGCCTGTGTCGCGCTTGGAGTCTCACTGTCCGGCTGCTCCAAAGGGGCGGCGCGTGAGGATTCCGCGCTCTCGACGGAGTTCACGTGCGGTCCGGTCACGGTCGTGGCGATGCTCCCCGAGTCGATCAGAGAAGCATCCGGAATCGCCAGGGATCCCCGCCGGGACGACCTGTTCTGGCTCCATAACGACGGTGAAAACGAGACCGTGCTGTTCGGCGTCGATACGACGGGGGCACTGCTTACCACGGCTCGAGTGCCGGGTGTGACGAATCGCGACATTGAAGACATCGCGATCGGACGGTGCGGACCGGAGTTTTGTGTCTATCTCGGGGACATCGGGGACAACCGCGCGAGGTATCCCAGTGTTCTGATCCACCGCATTCCGCTGCCGGCTCTCCCCGGCATCGGGTCCGACGATGGGGCCGTGAGCGAGGTTTTCGACCAGGTGCTGTCTCCGCTGTCTACATGGGAGCTCGACTACCCGGATGGCCCGCGAGACGCGGAGGGACTGGTGATCGACGACGCCCGGGGCCAGCTGTCTATTTTCACCAAGGGACGCAGGGGGGAAATCGTTCTGTTTTCACTGGACCTGGCGGAGTTAGAGCAGAGTGACGGTTCGACAATCACTCTGCGCAGGATCGGCCGGCTGACGATACCGATCGGCGGCGGTATCTCGCAGCTCGTCACGGCGGCAGACCTCTCCCCGGACGGAACTCGACTCGCAGTTCGAAGCTACGCGAGCCTGTACCTGTTGCCGTGGTCGGGAGCGGACCACCAGGACACGGCTGCAGTGCCGTACACGGCGCCACTGTTCGCAGCGCTCGAACCGCAGGGAGAGGGCGTGGCATGGGCCACCGACGGGGAAGTCCTGTACCTGGCAAGCGAGGGGAGGGCCGGCCGGCCGCCGCAACTCAGCCGGATTCGCTGCCAGTCTCGCTAGACCGCGGCGCATCGGTCGGTTCCGACGACTGCTCTGCTTCGGATTCGGATGCCGGCTCCCGCACTGCCGCCCCCTGGGACTCCGTGGTCCGCTGTGGTGACTTATCGTCTGCCATTGCAGGTCGGACCTGCTCCGGGAGCTGTGAGAGAATCGACTTCGTCTCTTTCCTCAACTCGCTCGTTGGATCGGCTTCCTCGAGCTCCCGCTGGATCTGGTTCAAGCTGCGGCGGAACTCCCGCATCGCGCTGCCCAGCGACCGGGCGACCTCTGGCATTCGCTTGGGCCCGAAGAACACCAGCACGACCACGAAGATCACGAGCAGTTCGGAGATTCCCAGTGTGCCGAAGCCCATTGTGCGTCTCGCTCAGCCGGAGAGGGCCCGGAGGACATCTTCGCCGTAGAACATCCGGATGTAGCGGGTCTGGATCGGGGTTACCCGGCGCACTGCCCAGATGAGCTCCACTCCGCCGGGTACGCTCGGCGCGCTGAGAAGCCGGTATCCGCACTCCGATGGCAGTCGATTCGCCTTGCGGAGATTGCACCGGCTGCAGGCGGTGACGACGTTAAGCCAACCGCTGTCGCCACCGCGGGAGATGGGAATCACGTGATCACGGGTGAGTGACTCGCGATATCCCAGGTCGTTCCTGTGTCGCCCGCAGTATTGGCAGCGGTAGCCGTCCCGAGCGAACAGGAACGTGTTCGTGACCTGCCGGCGGAATCGCCGGGGCACGCTTATGTAGCGGACGAGGCGGATCACGATGGGCGTGGGCCATGTCGAGCACTCCGAACGGAAGAGGCGGCTTTCGTCCACCTCCAGCGCTTCGGCTTTGCGGTCTATGACGAGCCGGAGGGCCCGGCGGACCGGGATAATCGTCAGCGGCTCGTATGAGGCGTTAAGTGCCAGACAGCCCATGTATTCTCTTCACGAGTCAGCCAGCGTGTCGCCGGCGTTTCAAACGTATCGGTGAAGTTTAGAGAACGATCAAGTGAATCGTCAAGAATATCAGAGATGACTGAACGACAGCCCGAGTCGGTTCGTCCGCTTGAGGGGCTCCCGGGACCGGTTGCCCGAGTGAGCCTTCCGCGTCCGGTTCTGCAGAGTTTCCACTACCGGATTCCCCGGGACCTCGTACCGACTGCGGTGCCCGGGGTTCGCGTCATGGTCCCGTTCGGCCACCGACGAGAGACCGGCATTCTCGAAGCGCTGGTCGATCCTCCGGATGGGAGCAGGGCGAGGCTGAAGGATTTGTATGCCGTCCTCGACGAAGAGCCGATTCTGTCGCCTCAGCTTCTCCAGCTATGCCGCTGGGTGGCTGATTACTACGTAGCTCCCGCCGGGCTCGTATACCGCGCCGCCCTTCCCCCGGGGCTGCTCGGCCGCACCGGACGAGGAGCTGGGGAGCTTCGGCGACAGGTGATCCGAATCGTACGGGAGCTTCCCACCCTGACCGAGCGCGAACGCGCTTTCGGCAGGGCCCGGCGACAACGCGAGGCGTATGAAACGCTGGAGTCGATCGGCGGCCAGGCGGAAGTCGCACACATGGAGCGGCAGCTCGGGTTCGGGCGTGCGATTCTTACCGGATTGGTGCAGCGGGAGCTGGCCGAGATCACGAGCGAGGCAATCGAGCGCGACCCGTTCGCCGGCCTTCAGGCGGGCCCACCGCCCCCCGGTCTGAACCCGGAGCAGGAGAGTGTTCTGAAGAAACTTGTTCGCCTGACGGAGCTGACCGATCCAGGGGTCGCCGTGCTCCGGGGAGTCACCGGATCGGGAAAGACCGTCGTATACCTTCGACTGATGCGCTCCATCCTGGACCAGGGCCGATCCGCCATCCTGCTCGTTCCCGAGATCTCTCTCACTCCTCAGACGGTGGAGCGCGTGCGTTCGGAGTTCGGCGACGATGTCGCGGTTCTTCACTCCGGTCTGTCCGACGGTGAGAGGAGGGATGCCTGGGCGGCGCTGCGCGAGGGACGGAAGCGGGTGGCAGTGGGTACTCGATCCGCGGTGTTCGCTCCGGTACCGGCGCTGGGAGTCATCGTCGTGGACGAGGAGCACGACGGGAGCTACAAGCAGGGGGAAACCCCGCGATATCACGCCCGCTCGGTAGCGGTCGTCCGTGCCCGGATGGCAGGCGCGCTGTGCGTTCTCGGGTCCGCGACCCCGTCACTCGAGAGCTGGGAGCTGGCCCGGCGTGGGAAATGGGCGTCGCTCGTGCTCCCGCATCGCGCCACACCGCACCCTCTTCCGGAGGTGCAGGTCGTGGATATGCGCGAGGAGCAGGCGCCCCCACCCAGGATTCTGTCGGTTCGGCTGCAGGAGGCGCTCTCCGACACGCTCTCGAGGGGTGAGCAATCGATCATTCTCCTCAACCGGCGCGGGCACTCGACCTGGGTTTCGTGTCATGAGTGCGGCTGGGTCGCCGCGTGCGACAGTTGCAACGTGTCCTTGACCTGGCACAGGAAACGTGGACGCCTGGTGTGTCATCACTGCGGCTACGAACAACCATCGCGTGACACCTGCCCCGAATGCGGAGGTGGGACCCTGGCGTTCACGGGCGTCGGCACCGAGCAGGTGGAACGCTACCTCGGAGAGCAGTTTCCGGAGGCGCGGATTGCCCGCATGGACGTTGATACAACCGGTACGAAATGGTCGCACCGCGACATTCTCGAGTCGGTCCGACGCCGGGATGTCGACATCCTGCTCGGGACCCAGATGATCTCGAAGGGGCTCGATCTCCCCGGCGTCACCCTCGTCGGCGTGATCGATGCGGATGTGGGGCTGAACCTGCCTGACTTCCGGGCCTCGGAGCGCACGTTTCAGCTCTTGTCCCAGGTAGCCGGCCGCGCCGGACGCGGGTCGCTACCGGGACAGGTCTACGTCCAGACGGCCAGACCGGCCCACTTCGCGATACAGACGGCGCTGCGGCATGATTTCGAGGCATTCGCGACACAGGAGCTGGACGACCGGGCCGGACCTGGATATCCGCCACATCTCCGCCTGGCCAACCTCGTCATCACGGGGCCGAACGAGACGGCGGTGGCGGATGCCGCCGACGCCCTGGGCGACTGGCTCGAGGCTCTCATCGAGCAGAAGGGTGTCACATCGACCGTCATCCTCGGACCGGCACCCTGTCCGATAGATCGGTTGCGAGGGCGCTGGCGATGGCACCTTCTGCTGAAGAGCGACGATCCGCTGGCGCTCGGATCGGTTCTCCGGTTTGCGGCCACGAATGCCCCGATTCCATCCGGGTTGCGACTGGAGATCGATCGCGATCCCGAGAGTCTGCTGTAGATCATGTGAGTCGCGTGTTGCGCGCCGCTCGACACTATGTAGACACGCCTCAGTTCGTGGCCCAAGATCCGGGTTCTTCCAGCTCGAATCTCATCAGGAGCGAGTCGGCCGGGGGAGTGACATGCAGCGTGTCGGTCGGGAGCAAACCGGCGATTCGAGCGGTGAGCCACACGGCCACCACCTGGCCTCCTCCTTCGTCGATGCCCGTCAATCGAAACCTGCCCGGGCGTTGACCTTGCCCGGCAATCCACTCGGCGATCGGTACCCGGATCCACCAGCTGCGGATGATCCAGGCACCCGATGGGAGGCGTGCGAACCTTACCATTCCGCCAAGTCCCGGCTGGTCGATGGACGCCGCGAGGTTCACGTACGTAAACTCGAGCCTGCGCAGTTCCGAACTCGCTGGATCCAGCCACATCACACCTTCGATGTCCGGCAGCCGACTCTGTGGGAGTGCCTCGAACGCGAGGCCGAGAAGGCGCGCCGACTCGGCCTGACCACGGACCAGCCGGAAGCAATGTCGCCGGACGAACGTATCCGACAGCAGGACTTCGGCGTCGGGAGCGTAGTAGGCCACCTGTCCCTCGGGCCTCTGGACAAATCCACCGAAAACCAGGTCTCGCGCGGGGATGGCTCGGAAAGGGTGTCTTCCGTAGAACCTGACTTCTTCGAGGATAGCCTCGGAAGCCGGCCGGCCCCGATCGTCCAGGGTCTGTGTATGCATCACGGCGTCAAACCGGAAGTAGGGCTGCTGGCCGGTCCACGCCGTCGCTGTGAGGGCTTTGAGCGCTTCGTCCCATACGCGTTGCAGTTCGATGCCCTCGTCCGGAAGAACCGTGCAACGAGCCCGCTCTTCTACCCTGATATCCCGGAGGCGAACCGGACGAGGCTCGATGACGAAGCGATACGTAAGGTCCTCTCCCTCGGCGAGATTCAGCCAGTCCGATACCGCCGCGGAGTATCCGATTCTCTCGGCCAGAAGCCGATAAGTGCCGGGAACCGGTGCGGCGATCCGGTAGGAACCCGAGTCGCTCGACAGGACCCGTCTCGAGACGACACCGGTCGAGTCTTCCAGCATGACGAACACACCGGGAATCCCATCACCGTCGGATTGTTCGACGCGTCCACGTACAGTCTGCGCTTCGGCCGGCCAGGCTCCGAACATCAAGCCCAGCGCGATCCATGCGCCTGCGCGGAACCCCGGCCTTCTCATCCAGCAGCGTCAGGCGAGCCGGACGCCGAGGCCCGGCTCCGGACCCAGGTAGAGCCTGGATTCCCGTACCGAGGGTCCATGGAACGGATCTTCGGCCAGCAGAGCGGCCCCGTCGAGGTCGAGACGGTCCGCCAGGGGCGCCAGGTGAGCTGCTGCCGCGATCCCGAGGGTGCTCTCGAGCATACAGCCGAACATGACCTCCAGTCCGCAGGCACGCGCCGTATGCACGGTTCGCAGCGCCTCCCGGATTCCTCCGCACTTGGCCAGCTTGATGACGACTCCGTCCACGAGCCCCACCAGTCCCGGCACATCCGACGAGCGGATGCACGATTCGTCCGCGTAGATCGGAACTGGAGAACTGTCGCGAACCCGTCTCCAGGCCGGTGCGTCTCCGGGGGGAAGAGGTTGCTCCACCATCTCGACCCCGAGATCGGCGAGCATCTGAATTTTTCGGACCGCCTCGTCCGGCGTCCAGGCTGCGTTGGCGTCTACCTGAAGCCGGCGGGATTCATCGACATCCCGGATCGCTTCGACCGTCTCCCGATCACGGTCGGTTCCAAGCTTGATCTTGAGAATCGGCCATCCGGGCATTGCCCGGACCCGCTCCGCCATCGCATCCGGTTCGTCGATCCCGATCGTGAACGAGCTGAGCGGCGCGTCCGCCGGATCGAGTCCGAGCAGCTTCCACACCGGCATTCCGGCACGCTTGCCGAACAGATCGTGCAGCGCCGCGGAGACGGCCGCGTGTGCCGACCCGTTTCCCGGCACGGCCTCGAGCAGTCGAGTCTCGATCGGCTCCAGGCGATCCGGATCCCGCTCGGAGGCGAGGACAGGTCGCATCCGCGCCAGGGCGTCCGCGACGGTCTCCGCCGACTCGCCGTAGTATGGAGACGGATCCGCCTCACCCCATCCCTCCAGTCCGTCCAGCTCGACCCGTGCCCAGATTCGCTCCACTCGCTCCTGGACCGACCTGCTGATCCGGAACGGTACCTCGGGCCGCAGTGACAGCTGCTCCCAGCTCAGCTTCATCAGTCGATCTCCACCTTGTTCGAGTCGCACAACGCCAGCTGCACGAAATCCCAGGCGGGCCACGGACCTGTGACATCCACGCGCAGTCCGTCGATCCTCCTCTCCCAGTCCGACAGGCTTTCCACGAAGTGAATCCACTCTCCACGGCGGATGAGGAATGCGGCGTCCAGCACGTTTCCAGCTCGCTCCTCGAGGAGTCGGGCCGCTCTCGATCTGGCTCGCGCCTCCGCGAAAATCGTGGAGCCCGCCTCACGCCGGACCATCGCACTCCAGGCCGGATCGGCCTCGGAGACGTGGAGCCGTACTTCGTAGCAATCCTCCAGGTACTCCAGTGCCTCGAGCAGTGGGATTCTCTCGTCCCGCAGGAACGCGAGCACCGCCGCATCATCGGGCGCCGTGAAACCGTGCGGCATCGGCACGACAGCGCTTCTCCGGAGAAGCGATGAAACCACGCGGCCGTGATCCTGAAGCGATCTCGTGTCGTCCGTCACGGACTGCCGAGTCACGATCGCGGCGATCTCGCGATCAGAGAGTATGTCGAACGCGGGAGTGTCGGCTCGCCTCGCCAGCGTGTCCATCGCCCGGTCCGTCCGGCGGCTGCGGACGACCGCGTGGATCGTGATCCGGCCGTCGGGAGACCCCTGTTGCCGCTGCCCGGCGGGCCGGTCAGACACCATTGCCCGTACCTGGTGCGGTCCCCGTCGCTGCTTCCACGAGCGCGCGGAGGTGCGCATCGACGTTCTCCCCCAGCGACCGCGGATCGTATCCGCCCTCCATGACCGACACGATGCGGCCAGCCGCGCTCGCAGCCGTGCGACGAGAGATTTCCAGTGTCAGCTGGCGGAAGTGTTCGGGCTCGAGCGTGAACCCGCCGAGCGGATCTCCTGCCGCGGAGTCGAATCCGGCCGAGATCATCACCAGATCCGGCGCGAATTCCGCCGCTTCGTCAACTGCTTCGAGAAGGGTCTCCACGTACCGTTCCGCCGGGAGTCCGGGTGGCATCGGGAGGTTCCGGGTGGTCCCCGAACCCGCGCCCCCCCCCCGCTCCGCCGCCGATCCAGTCCCCGGGTAGTGCGGACTCTGGTGCATCGACAGGTAGTACACGGAGCCATCCGAATAGAAGATGTCCTGGGTCCCGTTTCCGTGATGAACGTCCCAGTCGACGATCAGGACTCTTTCCGCCAGGCTTTCCTGGATCGCGCTCCTGGCGGCGATCGCCACACTGTTGAACAGGCAGAACCCCATCGCCGTCTCCGGTGTCGCGTGATGCCCCGGCGGGCGAACTGCGCAGAAAGCGGAGGTGAAGCGACCGGCCACCACGGCCCGCACGGCATCGACGGCGCACCCGGACGCAGCCAGGGCCGCGTCCCACGAAGCGGCAGAGACGGCGGTGTCCGCGTCGATCCGGATGATCTCGCCCGTGGCTTCAGCTCGATCCACGGCCCGTCTGACAGCCTCGATATGGGGCAGCGTGTGCACGCGGGAGAGGAGTTCCGCATCCAGCGGAACTCCCTCGACGGGCTCGACGAAGCCGTGAAGATCCGGCAGCGATCTGGCCATCTTCTGGACGACGGCTCGGAGTCTACCCTGGTGCTCCGGATGGCCCCAGCCGGTATCGTGTCGACTGCACGCTTCGTGGTGGAACAGTCCGACCGGTGCCAAATTCTTCATCCCGGTTCAGGTGGATCGACCGTCCTTCCCCGCACCTCCGGTTGCCACGGAGGTTGATCGGTCCCGATTCCCGCTCTAGCTTCCGGCCGTTAACTTACACGTCCCTGACCGGCCTGGAGAAGGTACAATCTACAGTTCCGTTCCGACTCATCTACAGTCTTCGAGGACCGTCGCCCGAATTGGTGCGTGTGTCGCCCTCGTTCTCGTGATCGCAGGGTGTGATTTCGAGTGGGGCGGCGCTGAGTTCAGGCTCGAGAATCCCGCACCAGAGCCACCTGCGGAGGCTGTCGCCGAGGGCGAGATGGAAACTCCGCCAGCGCCTCTGCCCGAGGGACCTCTGCTGTTCGCCGTCCGGATCAATCCGTCCGACGGCGCCGCGAGAGCATTCCCGATCGCGCGACTGGTCGAGGACGGACTCGCGCCGCTCGGCCTGCCGGAGAATCCCGATGCCGGTTGGCAGGCCCGGTTCGACACCGCGTTCATGGCACAGGGAACCGAATTGGAATTGCATGCCGCGGGACGGCGGATCGGAAGTCTCGTGCTTGACGGTTCGACCACGACACCGAGCGACGCCTGTCTCCCGATCGTGACCGGTCAGGCACTCGTTCCCGTCGGATCGACCGCTCCCGCCCGGGCGTTCGCGTTCGTGGCGGGCACCGGGCCGGCTGCACCCGTCTCATATCCCGTGGATATCGTGAGCAACCGCATGCGAACGTACGGCCCGATCCTCGCCGAGCAACTGATGCGGAGCCGTGGCGAGAACCGTCCGTATCTTGCCCAGCGCGTCAACGTGCAGGTCGTCTCGTGGCCCGGCGATCCGACTCCGGCCTTCGCGGCGACGTACCTGATCAACGACCAGCTGGACGTTCCGTCCCCTGATGGCGAGGCTGTCTCGCTGTTCTTCATCGCCCGTTTCACGCAGGGCGGCTACGTGCCCGTCTGGTCGGAATTTCGCCGCTACGACGGGGGGTCGGGGAAGGAAGTCTTCGCTTACGTCGACGCTGCAGATGCACCGGTCGGACGAATCGACTTCGTCGACATGCGGGACGGAAGTGGCGCGGTCCGAATCGCCGCGAGCATCGACCGGGGAGAGTCGCGTCAGCTCGACTGGACAGAAGATGCGGTATGCCGGTCTGAGCTGATGCTGGAAGCGACCGCCACTCCCTGATCGAGTCCCGTCAACTCGGGTGCTGCGTTCGCCGGGCGACGGCTCAGGCGACGGCGAACGTCTCGAGACCCTTGCCGGAATCACTGCGCCGGATCTCCATCAGCGCCCGGTCACGCAGCTGACGCACACGCTCACGCGTGACACCGAGAACCTGTCCGATCTGTTCCAGCGTGTGCTCTGACTCACCCTGCAGACCGTAATACAGCCTCAGGACGCGCGCGTCCCGCGGACGAATCTCGCACAGAGCGACGGCGATCCGCTCCTGGAGGATTCGGTGCTCTACCCCGATATCGACCCGCGCCTCGTCCACCAGGAATCTCTCGATCAGATTGCTGTCGTCGGCCTCGCCGATCGGGGCGTCCAGACGGACCTCCGACACGTTGAGGGCGAGGAGCATCTCCACGATCGCGGGCTTCAGCTCGGCCTTGAGCGCTATTTCCGGTGCGCTCGGGTCGCGTCCGAAGGTCTGCTTGAGCTCTTCCGACACGCGCAGCACTCTCGCCAGTTCAGTGGCCCTGTTCAGCGGGAGTCTGACCGATCGGCTCTGACGGGCCAGGGAGGCCAGGATCGCCTGGCGAATCCACCACACGGCGTACGAGATGAACTTCACTCCCTGGTCCGGATCGAACTTCCGGGCTGCCGTAACGAGGCCGGTGTTTCCTTCCTGAATCAGGTCTCCGAAGTCGAGGCCCCTGTTCTGGTAGCGTTTGGCCACGGATACCACGAACCGGAGATTTGCCCGGATGAGATGCTCGAGGGCGCCAGGGTCTCCGCTCTGCGCTTTCCGCGCGAGCGAGTCCTCTTCCTCGGGCGTGAGCAGCGGATGCCTGCTGACATCATCCAGGTAGAGGTCTACCATGCTGGCGCGTTCTGCTTTCAGAACCGCGCCAGTGTAGCGCCCATTTCGCCCCGTCGTTCGACTCGCCGTGGTACCCTCGTCAGGTTTAGGGGAGCAGAAACCTACGGACCTTGTGGCATACCCGTCAACTTGGCCCGATTGCGCAAGGGGGTGGCGGTCCGGTACTGCAGGTGCAAGTTGTTTCCAGTACAGGCCGGGGCTTGAAGAGGGCAGAGCCCTCAATCAGCAGGGCATACGTCTGTCGTCAGCATTCGATCATGAGGAGAACATGGGGCGGTTCCGCTGGACCTGTGCGAGCGTCAGCGACGTCGGCCGTGTACGTAGCACGAACGAAGATTCGGTGTTCTGTTCCGCGGAAGCCGGGGTGTTCGTCGTGGCGGACGGCATGGGCGGCCACGCCGCTGGAGAAGTCGCGAGCGCCATCGCGTCGGAGCTGATCGGCGCACGGCTGTGCTGCCTGGGGGCAGGAGAGGAACTGGATGAGGTCCGAACGCTCTTCCTGCAGGTGTTTCGTGAAGCTGCAAGCGAGATCATCCGCCAGGCAAGTGAGGACTCAGCCCGCGGTGGAATGGGAACCACGGCGACCGCCCTGGTTCTGCGGCCGGACGACAACTACATCGTCGGACACATCGGTGACAGCCGGGCATACCTGCTGCGCGACGACAGCTTCGACCGGATCACGACAGATCACTCGTGGGTGGAAGAGCAGGTGGAACGCGGTGTGATCTCACGGGACCAGGCATTCCGTCACCCGCAGTCCAATATCATCACGCGAGCCCTGGGCACCGACCCCGTGGCTGCCCCGGATTTCTTTGTTGGCGAGATCCACGCCGAAGACCGATTCCTGCTGTGCTCGGACGGACTTTCGGACATGGTCAGCGAAGACAGGATTGCCCAGGTCCTGCGGGCCGTGGATCAACCCGAAGCCGCGGCTTCCAGGCTGGTCAGCGAGGCGAACCTGGCGGGGGGAACCGACAACGTCACGGCGCTCGTCGTCCACGTCCACGACCGCGAGTAGACTTCGGGGTCAGAACAGGGATCGATCATCCGCGAGACGGGACTCGACCTCTCGGGCAGGCGCCGACAGCAGTTCCAGCAGCGGTCCGGTGTCCCGGACCTCCACCGGCTCCAGGCACAGCACCCGCAGAGCTCGCGTCGCCTGGTGCAGGGAGCGGCCGAGACGAGGCAGGTCGATCAGGTGCTCCTCGCCTTCGGACGTCAGTCGTTGCACATCACCGCGTCGCCGAACGAGCAGCAACCCGAGCTGCAGCATGTCGGGGTTCGAGGGATAGTCCAGGAACACCGAGCCGGGCTCCCGCCCCCACTCGACGGCAAGCCGATCCTCCAGGCGCCGTACCAGATCGCGGCTACCCGGAACCCACTCCGCGATCCCCTCCGGCAACTCGTCTCCCTGTAGCTCGAGGACCCGTTTCGGAAGACGACGGTGGATCAGCGCGCCGAGAAGATCGTGCAGGATCGGGGAAGCAGCCTGATCCCGCATGCGGGCCGCCAGCAGGCCGAGGAGCTCCTCATCGGTCGGGCCGGCAAGCTCCTCGCGGTCGAGCAACCCTTCCTCCAGCGCGCCTTCGACGAGGCGTCGGAAAGCAACCGTCGCCGAGCGTACACCGTGGTGCCAGTAGACATTGCGGAACATCTGGTACTTCGCGAACAGCAGCGACTCGAGTGCGCTGAGTCCCTTTTCCGTCACCGCCACTTCGAGCGGAGAGTCTTCCGATTCCCGGGCCAGGGTCAGAGATTCCAGCAGCCGCTCCACGTCCACGGCACCGTAGGGCACGCCGCAGAACAGGCTGTCTCGACGCAGGT
>PVMK01127176.1_pt1 | contig 26225 bp, 17 predicted proteins | sample 1853481 | NCBI WGS metagenome assembly PVMK01 (sample SAMN08533507, study PRJNA380276) | Marine sediment metagenome, whole genome shotgun sequencing project.
CGGAGAACAACATCCCCATTGTTGGCGAGGAGGACCTTGCAAGGGGCCGGGAAATGCAGTGGATCCGTATCGAGCGCTACTGGCAGGGTGAGTATCCCAATGCCCGGTTGAGTTTCATCCCCATGTTGTGCCAGCATTGCGATACCGCGCCCTGCGAAACGGTGTGCCCGGTGAGTGCCACCTATCACAACCAGGATGGCCTTAACACCCAGGTCTATAACCGTTGTATCGGCACCCGCTCGTGTGCGGTTTACTGCCCCTACGAGGTGCGTTACTTCAATTATCACAATCATCACTGGGACACGCCGTTGGACGAACAATTGAACCCGGACGTGACGGTGCGTGAAAAAGGCGTGATGGAAAAGTGCACCTTCTGTATTCAGCGCATCCGCCAGGCCAAGGATCTGGCCAAGGACGACGGCCGCAGACGTGTCCGTGACGGTGAGGTCCAGCCGGCGTGCGTGCAGACTTGTCCCACCGAGGCCCTGGTATTTGGTAACCGCCTGGATAAGCACAGCCGGGTCTCCCGATCGCTCGATGATCCACGTGCCTACCGGGTCCTTGATGAGCTCAATACCCAGCCATCCGTGGTTTATCTCAAAAAAGTGGATAAAAAAGCAGAAGAGCATGGGTAAATTGCAATACGCCGATGTCAATCGCGATGTCTTACGGTCTCTTACCGAGACCGGGACAGGGTATTACGTCACGCTGGCGGTGGCGGCCTTTGTCACCTTTTTGTGCTTTTTCTTTCCATGGTTCTATCAGCTGTTTTACGGCATCGCCGCCGCCGGCAATAACCACCCTGCGGTTTGGGGGACTTACCTGTCCTCCTTTATCTTTTGGATCGGCCTGAGCCACTCCGGCACGCTTCTGTCTTGCGTCCTGCATCTCACGAACAGTGAGTGGCGCAAAGCAATGTACCGTAGCGCTGAGGCAATGACGCTGTTTTCACTGATGGTAGCGGCCACCATGGTGATGGTGCACGTCGGGCGTCCCTGGTTTATACACTGGGCCACGCCTTACCCGAATCAAATGGAGTTGTGGCCGAATTTCAGGTCTCCGCTGTTGTTTGATGTCATGGCGATCGGCACTTACCTGACCGGTAGCTCGATCTTCATCTACATGGGATCGATTCCGGATTTTGCCGCCGTCAGGGACCGTACCACCGGTTGGCGCCGCCACCTGTACGTGCTGCTGTCGCTGGGCTGGCGTGGCACCGATACACAATGGCACCGGCTGAACTGGGCGTACACATTTCTCGCAGTGCTGATCATTCCTCTGGCGGTATCCGTGCACAGCATCGTCTCCTGGGATTTTGCGATGTCCATCGTGCCGGCACTGCACCAAACCATCTTTGCACCCTATTTTGTCGTGGGGGCGATCTATTCCGGTACCGCCGGTATTGTCACCGTGATGTTCTTGCTCAGGAAGTACATGAACTTCGAGCAATACATCAACGATGTGCACTTCGACAACCTCGGCAAACTGCTGCTCGTATTGTCGCTAATCTGGACCTATATAAATGTGCTTGAACTGTTCACCGGTTGGTACAGCGGCACATCCACTGAGCTTGAAGCGCTGAAGTACAGATTATTCGGTTATTACGCACCGCTGTACTGGGAGATGATCCTGTTCTGCGGGGTGGCACCGCTGCTGCTCATCTCCAAACGTTTCAGGACCTCGTTCGTGCCCATGTTGATACTGTCGATCGCGATAAATATCGGCATGTACACCGAGCGCTTCCTGATTATCGCCACCTCGCTGTCACGGCAATACCTGCCAGATGCCTGGGGCCTGTATGTACCGAGCCTGGTCGAGATATCTATCATCATCGGGTCCCTGGCGATGTTCACGACCCTTTTCCTGATATTTGTAAAAATCTTCCCGAGCATGTCCATTTACGAGGTCAAAGAGACCATGGATGTTCCCGAGAAAAGACCGAGTGACAGAGGAGCAGCTGAATGGCAGACATCCTGATTGGTCTGTTCCACGATCCTGGTTCGGCGCTGGCAGCGGCCGGCAAGCTCAAAGGCGCCGGCTTTGACACCCCCGAGATCCAGTCACCCGTTCCCATCCATGGTGTTGAGAATGTACTCGGCAAGAAGAAATCGGTGATCAAGCGGTTTACGCTTTTCGGCGCTTTAATCGGGGGCATGTCGGGGTTTCTGCTGGCAGCCGGCACTGCCGTGCTTTTTCCGCACCCCACGGGCGGCAGGCCGCTGATCACGATTCCACCCTTTTTAATCATCACCTACGAACTGACCATCCTGTTTGGCATCCTGGCAACCGTGTTAGGGTTCCTGATCAGCGCAAGGCTGCCTGCCATCAGAGAACGTGTTTATGTGCCGGAGGCAGCGGTGGACAGGTTCGTGGTTACCGTGGTTTGTGACAATGCCAAAAACGTCAGCCGGGCGGGTGAGATCCTGCGTGCCTCAGGCGCTAATGAAGTCCGGAAAACAACGAAGGAGAGTTCATGAGTCGCGTGTTGTTAACAATCATGCTGTGTGGATACCCGGCCGTGGTATGGGGCTATCCATGGGATCAGGATATGGTTGATCAACCGTCTGCCAAGGCACAGGAATCCGTGGCGCCAGCCGAACCCGATGCGATCCCCGTTGGCGGTACGGAGACCCTGCCCACACCGACGAGCGAGGCAGAAATCTTTGACGCCAAAGACGCGGCGGCGGGTATTCCCAACCCGGTCGCCGCGAGCGCCGAATCAATTGCACGGGGTCAATATTTCTACCAGATCAATTGCCTGGTTTGCCACGGCGAGAAGGGACTCGGTGATGGCCCCGTTGGCCTCAAATTCGAAGATCCCACACCCGTGGACCTGAATGACGAATACACCCAGGACCAGACCGATGGCCAGATATTTTTCACCATCACCCGCGGCCGGGTCGCGATGCCATTTTACCGGGATGCACTCAGTCGCGAGGAGAGGTGGGACCTGATCAACTATCTCAGACACGAGTTTGGTAAACAATGAACACCATGAATCCCACCGCCGTATCACAGACATCGTCCCCCCGCAGGCGAAACACAGTGTTTTGGGTGCTGGTTGCACTATTTGTGCTCGGCATTTCAGGTCTTTTTTACAGCTTCAACAATGATACCGCCCAGCTTGATGTGCCACTGCTCACAGCAACTTTTCTTTATCTAATGGGAGTGAGTCAGGCCGCGATTGTGTTTTGTGCAATGACCCGCCTGGTCAGGGCGCAATGGTCCAAATCGTACTACCGTCTCGCTGAACTCAGCACCCTGGCTTTCTTCCCGTTCGCTATCGCGGGCTTATTGCTGATCTGGTTTTATGCACGCGACGAGCTGTTTTATTGGCTCTCAGCCGGCTCCGCTACGCACCTTAGTCCGTGGCTGAACATCGACTGGTTATTGGCCAGGAACCTGTTTGCCTTACTGTTGTTTTATGGCCTGAGCGCATACTACGCAATGAAAGGCATCAAGGCGGACCATGCAGCCGAGCATGGCGCGTCTGAAAGCGAACTACGCCGGATTGAAAACCGGCTTTACCTGCTTTCACCCTTCGTCATACTGGCATATGTGTTGTGTAATACCTTGATCGCCTGGGATTTCGCCATGATGATTATTCCTCACTGGCACAGCACCGTATTCCCGATTTTTTACTGGTGGGGTAATTTCTTTGCAGCCTGCGCTGCGTTGATTGTATTTCCGGCTTTGATGGCCAGGAGAGGATTGGGAGCCCGGTACTTCGGGCCTGAACAGATCCGTTTCCTTGGCATGATGTTGACCGCATTTGCCTTGATCTGGCTGTATTTTTTCTGGGCACAGTTCTTCGTCATTTGGTTTGGTAACCTGCCACATGAGACTGAACCTTTGTGGCGGCAAATGTATGGTCACTACGCTCCATATTACTGGACCATGATGGCTGGTTGTTTCTTCGTTCCATTGGGAACACTGTTGTTTGCCGTGGTCAAGCGCTCGCTGGTCGCCATGTGCTTGCTCGCAATTGGCATCAACCTCGGCATCTGGATCAGCAAATACCTGATGGTGGTCCCGGTATTTTCAGCAGACAACCGGCCATTCCAAAACTTGCTGGATATCAGTATTGCGGTGGGCCTGGTGGCTGGTTTCCTGGCCGTGCTGATAATGTTGTGCGGACGCGTTCCATTGTTCGCCCAATGGGAGTTAGGCCTCAAAGCGATCAGGAGGTTTCCATCTGCATAGTGGTCCAACAAATATGGCATGCCTGGCAGAGACCCACAAACAATCCCGGATTTTCTGATAGGATTAATATATACAGTGGTTTTTTCTCCGGCCCGGTTTTTTCAGTTTGTGCCAGCCATTGATGTCAAAAGCGGCTGGCATTTGGAATCAGGAGACAAGTGATGAGACGATTGCCGATATTTATTTTACTGCTGGCCATGAGCGCAGTTTCAAATAGCGTGCTGGCCCAGCAATCCGAGATTTTTGAAAACCATGTGGTGCACTACAATGCACTGAGCTCCAACCAAATCCCTCCCCAGGTGGCCCAGGCCTACGGCATCAAGCGGTCATCCAGCAGGGCACTGTTGACCATCACTATCATGGAGAAAAGTGCCGATTCCTACGGTACGCCAATTCGTGCAGAGGTAAAAGCCAGTGGCACCAATCTCACCGGGCAACGACGCAACATCGACATGCGCGAAGCGAGTGATGCGGATGGGGCGGTGTACTATTTGGGCGAACTGCCGGTGCGCAACATGGAGCTTTTCAATTTTACTGTGCAAATGCAAGTTGAAGGAGAGGACGACCCCCTGGTCGTTAAGTTTCGCAAGCAGTTCTACACCGAATAAACTGAATAATTAATGTTTCGCTGGTATCGCGTTGGCAGTTATCTGTACTCGAGTGTCAGTGCTGGACCAACTCAAACCCGGCGCGCACCGCATCGAGGTTCATCTGGGCATACTTTGCAGGTGTGACCCGCTTGATCGCTGCTTCCATGGTCTCCAGGCTGCAGATATCCCCTTCTCCCAGTGCAATCAATGCACCCAGGCTTACAACGTTGGTGACACGCAAATTGCCAAGTGATATGGCCGTCTTGCTCAGCGGCAATGCGTGGACTTTGAAGTTGCCTTCGGGCGGGTTGGGAACCAACTCTTCATCGACCAGCACGACCGCATCGTCGTTGATCATGCCTTCTGAAATGGACATGGCGCGTGTATCGAGGATCAACAGGTAATCCAGACCGGTTGCCAACGGGTAGTCAGCCGTTTCGGTGGTCACTACCAGGTCGGAGCGGCTCATTCCGCCACGCGAGGTGGGTTCATAGCTTTGAGATTGCGCTACATGCAGACCATCGCTGCTGAGTGCTGCCGCCAGCATCTTGCCGCCCAGGCCAAGCCCCTGCCCGCCCGTGCCGCTGAGCCGAATCTCATATCCCTTGCCGGCGCTCATTTGCCGAGCACCTTGCGACAATGTGCCCGGTAGGCCGCGTAGTACTCGGGCCTGTCCTCGCGGGACAGGATACCGGTTTCCCAGTTGCCGGCGCGGAAAGGCTTGTCAACCGTGGTGCCATCAAACTTGGGTAGAATGCTGCGTTTCTGGCTCAAAACCATTTCCGGCGAAGAGCCGAGTTCGTTTTTACGGCCATATATTTCCGTGCAGTCGGATATGACCTCTACAAACGAGAACCCCTCATGCGCGATTCCCTCCTGCATCAGATTCTTCAGCGCTGTGGTCTGCAAGGTGACTTCACGCCCGACAAAAGTTGCCCCGGCACCCCTGGCAAGCGCGCAGGCATCAAAACCCGGCTCCTGGTTACCCATTGGCGTGGTGGTGGTGAACCGGTCCAGGCTGGTGGTAGGTGAAACCTGCCCGCCGGTCATGCCATAGACCTCGTTGTTCATCATGATGCAGGTGATATCCAGGTTACGCCGCGCTGCATGTATCAGGTGGTTGCCGCCGATGGCGAGACAATCACCATCACCTGTTATGACGATCACATGCAGGTCCGGCCGCGCCAGCTTCAGACCGGCGGCAAACGCCAGTGGCCGCCCGTGAGTGGTGTGATAGGTGTTGGCGTCAATATAGGCACTCAGGCGACCCGCGCAACCAATGCCGCTGACCACCGCCAACTGGTCTTTCTCGATATCCAGGTCGTGAATAGCCCATAACAAGGCCCGTAGTGCGATACCGTGACCACAACCGGGGCACAGAAAGTGCGGAAACATGTCCAGACGCAGGTAATCACGTATCTCGAATTTATCCGCCGGTTCTTGCGTGGACATTTCCCTGATCTTCAATGGTATTGCTACATCGCTCATTGCTTGCACTCCTCGATCCTGGACAGGATTTCGTCCGGACGGATGGGTTCACCGTCGAATTTATTGATACCCCTCACTGGCGTGGAATCCGGGCACAGACGCTCGATTTCCAGTATCAGCTGACCAGCATTCATTTCCGGTACCAGCACGTGCGCTGCACGCCCGGCAAGTTCTTTTAAGATTCTTTCGGGAAATGGCCACAGGGTCACCGGCCTGAGCAGGCCTGCCTTGATACCTTTTTCCCGCGCAATATTGACTGCCCGTTCGCTTGCCCGTGCCGTAATACCGAATGCTACCACCAGTATTTCTGCATCATCACAGTGGCTAAGTTCATATTGTTCGATCTCATCGCGATGCACCTCGATTTTATCCAGTAAACGACTGGTGACACGGGTAACGTGTTCGGGAACCTGTGTCGGAAAACCTGTTTCCAAGTGTGTCAGACCGGTGGTATGGGTGCGGTAACCATCACCCGGCAGCGGCATCGGCGGGATCAGGTCTTCATCCGGCGCGTAGGGCAGGTAATCTTCGGCCGGGCCGCTGGCCCATTTTCTTTCCGTGGTTTCGATATCTTCCGGGGCGGGTAAGTCAATGGTATCGACCAGATGGCCGATGGCCTCGTCATACAGGACCACCACCGGTATCCGGTAGGTCTCGGAAAAATTGAATGCCTGGATGGTCTGCTGGTAAATCTCCTGCACCGATGAGGGTGTCAGCACGATGATCGGATGGTCGCCGTGTGTGCCCCAGCGCGATTGCATGACATCACCCTGGGCCGGACGTGTCGGCATGCCGGTACTCGGGCCACCACGCATTACGTTGATCACCACACAGGGGATTTCTGCAATGATCCCGTAACCTATATTTTCCTGTTTTAGCGAGAAGCCGGGTCCGGAGGTTGCAGTCATCGACTTGACACCACCCAGGGAACCGCCCAGGCAGGCTGCCATGGAGGCAATCTCATCTTCCATTTGAATAAATACACCATCGACACGTGGCAATTCCCTGGACATTCTCTCGGCAATCTCAGACGACGGTGTGATGGGATAACCGGCAAACAAACGGCAACCGGCGGCAATCGCACCGAGTGCGCAGGCCTGGTTACCCTGCAGGCTCTGGCGTTGTGGAGTCTCTAACATCAGGCTCTTACCTCTTCAGCGGTTTTGGCAACGATGGATTCAATGGGTACGGCTTCAACGTGCACCGCAATGGCAAAATCAGGACACAACCATTCACAGACACGGCAACCGGTACAGGCTTCCGGATTAACAAGCCGGGCAATCTGGCGTTCATCCAGCGCAAGACAGCGCTCCGGGCACATTTTTACGCAGATATCGCAGCTTTTACACCATTCATCAGTGATTTCCAGGCTGACCTGGCGACGCATTTTCTGCACCGGGATCACCGGCACCGGGGGCTCATGAAGATCCGGATCGTATTCCTGTGTGGTCCATTCCCGGCCTGCTTCAAATGCCTTGAGGTTGGTTTCCAGTGTCTGCGGTGGCACAAACTCCGGTAACACTTCCAGCCAATTCTCGAGCGGGAAATCCATAACCGTGGAGAGAATGCCGAGCAGTACCGTGTTGGCGACCCTTTCATTACCCAGTTCAATGGCCATGCCGGTCGCATTCGGTGCATAGGCGCGCGGCACCTGCTCAACAATTTCTGCCACCGTGTGATGAGCATAACCATGGCGGGCATGGTGGCTCCGGTCGCGGCATGAAAACGGTGGCACGATGCGCTTGGTGTCCGAAATAAAGGTGCCGCTATCCAGTTTCAGGTAGCGTAACCAGCGCAATCCCTCGGCCCATTCAAGACCCAGTACAACATCGGCCTCACCCATCGGTATGGTCGGCGACCACACCTCTTCACCAAAACGGATATGGCTGAACACGGAGCCGCCGCGTTTGGCCATACCGTGCACCTCGCTCTGTTTGACCTGTAGCCCCTGTAACTGGCTCAGCCTGGCGAGGATTTTCGATACCATGATCACACCCTGACCACCGACACCGACGATCAGCACATTGGTCGGTCCCGTTACCTCAACAATCCCGTTGGTACTCATGCTGTTGCAAACTCCGCAGCGGGACGGATGCAATCGCTGGGGCAGATCTGGACACACAGCGTGCAACCGATACATGAATTTTCATCAATTTTGACCTTGTGATGGCCTTCGAGCATGTCATCACTCCAGGACAGTGCCGGACAGCCTAAATTCATACATGACTGGCAGGCGGTACAGCCTTCAGCCCGGATCTGGAAAGCGGGTCCCTTGATCTTGACCGGGTCCAGCACACAGGGCCGGTTGGCGATGACCACCGAAACGCCCTTGTACTCGGTCGCTTCGCGAATCGCCTGGTACAGGGCGCCGAGGTCGTAGGAATCAACTTCAATCAGCGAAGTCACACCAACTGCCCTGCACACATCGGCATAGTTCACCGCATGGGTGTCTTCACCACGCAGTGTTTTACCGGTGCCAGGATGTTCCTGGCCGCCTGTCATTGCAGTGGTGCTGTTGTTCAATATCAGCACGGTGATATTGGCATTGTTGTAAACCGCGTCGATCAATCCGGTGATACCGCCGTGCAGGAAAGTCCCGTCACCGATGGTGGCCACGATCGGCCGGGTTTCAGTGCCAGCCTTGGCAAGACCCACCGCGGTGCCGATGCTCGAGCCCATTGCGACACAGGTGTCCATGGCTTGTAAGGGTTGCATGGCTGCGAGCGTGTAGCAGCCGATATCACCCGCCACCCGCGCGTTGAGCGCACGTAATGCCATGTAACCACCGGTGTGCGGGCAACCCGAGCACAGTACCGGCGGGCGCACCAGTTCATTGATTTCGATCGGGGTTGCTACCTTGCGTGACTTGAGCAGGCCGGCCTGGGCAAAGCCTTCATGCACAAGCTCCGGTGACAACTCACCTGCGCGTGGAAAAAATACCTTGCCTTCAACCTTGTAACCCATGGCACTGATTTCTGTTTCAAGGAAGGGTTCAAGTTCCTCGACGATGATCACACGATCAACCGCCTCACAGAACTCACGTACGATATCCCTCGGTAACGGGAAGGTCGCAGGCAGCTTCAGCACACTGACACCCGGCAGCACTTCCCGCACATAGCTGTAAGACATACCGGCGGTAATGACGCCAACACTCGTATCGCCCTTGATCCACTGGGTCTTGTCGGACTTGCTGAAATATTCCTCCATCAACCGTTCACGCTCAATCACCACCGGATGGCGGGCACGTGCGGTGGTCGGCAATGCGACATTTTCCGGGCGTTCCACAAAACCCCGTTCCTCGACCTGCTGGCGCTCTCCGACTACCACCGGGCTACGCGTATGCGCGATGCGGGTGGTGCTGCGGACAATAATGGGTGTATCGAATTTTTCGCTGAGCTCATAGGCCCAGCGGGTGTAGTCCAATGCTTCCTGGGCGTCTGAGGGCTCAAGCACAGGCACATTGGCAAGCTTGCCGAACAAACGTGTGTCCTGCTCATTTTGTGAACTGTGAATTCCGGGGTCATCACAAACAGCCAATACCAGGCCGCCGTTAACACCGATATAAGCTTCTGTCAGCAAAGCGTCCGCGGCAACATTCAGACCCACGTGTTTCATTGCACAGAAAGCGCGAACGCCGCCATAGGACGCACCATAAGCCACATCCAGTGCGACTTTTTCATTGGTCGACCACTGCGCATGCACATCTTCTGCCGGGTACTTCGCCAGGTTTTCCAGGATCTCGGTACTGGGTGTTCCAGGATAGGCAGCACCAACACGGCAACCTGCTTCCCACGCACCGCGGGCAATCGCTTCATTGCCGGTCATGGGCCTGGCGCCATCCCCCGTCTGGGTAATAATGTTGAGATTTTCCGCCCGTTTGGAGGGTCTCTGTTCCTCTACAACTTCGCTCATTTAAGCAACTCCGGCTTTATGATACAGATTTAATCTTTTTTTCTATCGTTTTTGTATCACATCTAGACAAATATTACAAAAGAAAAAGTATAAAATTTACCTGGACGCGTACAAAAAACACCGGCGAAAGCCGGAATCAATCGTGTGTCAGGAATCAGACGGTCTGGTAGTACAGGTTTTGCGGGTGATTTGCCTGTGCAAAAAAGAACCAGCGCTCCATCAGCAAGCCAATGTATTGCACCACGAAGGCAGCAACAAGAAGACTGAACAGATGCGCACCGAGGCCGACTGACACAAGCACCAGTGGCAGCGGGAACACAAGGACCAGGAAAAGCCATTTGATATTTTTATACTTTCGCACTGATGCGCCATGAAAATACTCACGGGTGTTAAACGACCCCCCCATGGCGCCCTGTGCTTTCTGCTCGATGTGTGCATGACGGATGCCGATGGCCGTCTGCAGCGATGATTTATGCTTGATTCGCGAATTGCGGTACAGGCTGGCAGAGCGGGTAATGAAAGCAAGCAGGGTGATAATGACTGCCCAGCCACCGAAGAACCACGTCATCCCGGAACCCTGCCAGGCAGCGAAGACACTCGCGAGCATGAAGCCTGATGCACCACCGAGCAGCGTGTAATTGACCACGGTCAACGGTGTAGCCCACTCCTGCAGCATCTTGATACAGGCGTAGATCATGCCGGTGAATAAAAACAGGGTGAAACACAACAGCGTTGTTACCGCACCCACCAGCAACGACAGATCAACCTGGGTGTTATCGCCAAAGCTGAACAAAACCGGGTTCCAGCCGAGATAGTGAATCAGCCCCCAGACCGCAACCGAACCGATAAATGTGGGAAGTGCAATAACTTCACGTGACAGCCATGAAGTACGCCACCGGGTCGCCGAACGCCAGGCACGCTCCGGGCGGCCAAGGTGCAAAAATGAACTGGCCAGACCCGCCACCAGCAGTACCAGTGCCAGCAGACTGCCGGCCGCGTAAAACTGTACCGGGTCCTGGGCTGGCAGCAACTTGAACACCGAATACAATTGCCCGGTATAAAGCGCAAGGAATAGTCCCTGCCCGGCACCGGTCAGCGTGGTAAAAAAGATAACTGAAAATGCAGGATGCATGCTTGTACTCCGGTTCCGGGTCCCTTTACGGAACCTTTGATTCGATCAGGAGCGAAGTAGATTGTGATACAAAATGTTCAGATTCAAGGCGCGAATTGCACGTAATAGCAACGCTATTGCGAAGATTTGCAACACGGAATCTGGATATTTTGGGCGCAAGATACGAGTTCATGATCGAATCAGAGGTTCCCACCTACCAGCTAGTGGTTTCGTCGAGTGTCGGATCGTCGGCATCGGGCATCGGCAACTGACGTTCCTTTTTCAGCGGGTTATCCGCGCGGATCAATTCATCCTCGTGGATGGTAATACTGGCCTTGCGACGTGGCAGGTAGTGGTTCGCCGGTTTGGTGCCCCACTCGGGCATTAACTGGTAGCCACCCTGCTCACGAATGGCGATCGAGACTTCCGAATCCGGATCGTCAACATCACCAAACAGACGCGCACTGGTCGGACAGGCCATGACACAGGCCGGTTTACGTTCTTTCTCCGGCAGCGATTCGTCGTAGATGCGGTCAACACAAAGTGTGCATTTCTTCATGATCTTCTGCTCTGCATCCAGCTCACGCGCACCGTAGGGGCAGGCCCAGGAACAATAGTTGCAGCCAATGCATTTTTCACTGTCGACCAACACAATGCCATCCGATTCACGTTTATAGCTGGCACCGGTCGGGCACACGGGCACACAGGGCGGATCTTCGCAGTGCAGACAGCTCTTCGGAAAATGCACGGTCTCGGTATTGGGGAACTGGCCCACCTCAAAGGTCTGTACCCGGTTGAAAAAGGTCCCTGTCGGATCCTTGCTGTACGGATTCATGTCCGCCATGTAACCCGCAGTACCGGAGGTGTTCCATTCCTTGCAACTGGTGACGCAGGCATGACAGCCCACACAGACATTCAGATCGATGACCAGGGCCAGTTGGGTCATGACTTGCCTCTCTTGCCGGCAAAATATTTCAACCAGTGGCCGCGTTTGTTATCGGTCATCTGTCCAGGTACCGCTTGTATGGTATCGAATTGCGGCGCGCTGACCTCTGGTTCATCAATTTCGACCGGGTAAATTCGCACCTGTACGTCATACCAACCCGCCTGGCCGGTAACGGGGTCCGAGTTGGACAAGCGGTCACCACCGGCTGCTGCCGGCAGTTCTTCACTGATCAGGTGATTGAGTAAAAAGCCCTGTTTCGCTTCGTTGGCGTCGCCGTCTAAACCCCAGGCACCGGAAGCCTTGCCAATGGCATTCCAGGTCCACACGGTGCCGGGTTCCACCGCCTCGGAATGGCGGCACAGGCAGCGTACTTTGCCGTGCATGGATTCGACCCACATCCAGGCACCGTCTTCGATACCGGCTTCACGGGCGGTTTTTGTATTCACGTTCATGAAGTTCCAGGTATGGATCTGCCGCAACCAGGCATTTTGTGAATCCCATGAGTGGTACATCGCCATCGGCCGCTGGGTAATGGCATTGAGCGGGTACTTGTGCTGATCGGTTTGCTGCACCTCCAGCGGTTGCGAGTAAAACGGCAGCGGATCAAAGTGCAGTTCCACGCGCTTACGCAAATGATCCGGCGGCTGTTTGGTATCCGACTTACCCTGCGCCGCGAGACGGAACTTCTGCAGGACCTCGGAATAGATATGAATATTGATGGGCTCGGTATAACGCAACAAGGCATGGCGTTTGGCCCACTCCAGGTAACCCTGGTTCCAGTTACGCATGTACTGGTAGGATTTGGGTAACTCGTACTGGAAAACACAGTTGTTTTTCTCGTACATCTCCCATTGTTTCGGGTTGGGTTCGCCCTTCATGAATTTTTCACCGCCCTTGCCTCTCCAGCCGGCCAGAAAGCCGATACCGGAGCCCGGGGAAGTTTCATAATTGATCACAAAATCCGGGTAGTCGCGGTACTTGCGGCTGCCGTCAGCGTTGGTGAAAGCCGGCAATTTCAGTCTTGAACCCAACTCGATGATGACATCCTGGAAAGGTTTGCATTCGCCCGTCGGTGGTAAAACCGGGATACGCACGGAATCCACCGGTCCTTCGAACCCGGAAATCGGACGGTCCAGCATGGACATCACGTCATGGCGTTCAAGATAGGTGGTATCCGGCAGCACCAGGTCGGCAAAGGCGACCGTTTCCGACTGGAAGGCGTCGGCAACGATCAGGAACGGGATCTTGTACTCACCGTTCTCGTCCTTGTCGTTGAGCATCTTGCGCACTTCGGAGGTGTTCATGCTCGAATTCCACGCCATGTTGGCCATGAACAGCATCAGGGTGTCTATTTTGTAGGGGTCGCCGCGCCAGGCATTGGTGATGGTGTTGTGCATCATGCCGTGTACCGACAGGGGGTACTCCCATGAAAAGGCCTTGTCGATACGCACCGGGCTGCCGTCGTCATTGACGAACAGGTCGTCAGGGTCTGCGGGCCAACCCAGCGGCATGCCGTCCAGCGGGGTGTTGGGTTTGACCGCGCGCGGGTCGTTGGGTGGCTTGGCGCAGGGTGGAATCGGCCTTGGAAACGGCGCCTTGTGGCGAAAACCGCCGGGCCGGTCTATGGTGCCGAGGATGCTCATTAATATGGACATGGCACGGATGGTCTGAAAACCGTTGGAATGTGCCGCCAGACCGCGCATGGCGTGGAAGGCCACCGGGTTGCCGGTCACTGTCTCGTGCTCATCACCCCAGGTATCGGTCCAGGGGATCGGCAGTTCTATTTTTTCATCGCGTGCAGTGACACCCATTTCGTGTGCCAGGCGCTTGATGGTTTTTACCGGGATGCCGGTAATTTCCGAAGCCCATTCAGCAGTATATTTCTTGACGCGGTCCACCAGTAACTGGAATGAAGGTTTTACCGGTGTGCCATCGCTGAGTTTGAATTCACCCAGAAGATAAGGGTCGACACCGGGTGTGTGGGTAGAGATCGGTATATTGAGATCGCGGTCCCACCATAGCTTGTTCTGCGGGTCGAAACAGCCCTCTTCCAACGGTACTTCAAAACGCACGAACATACCGTGTTCGGTCGAATTTTCATCCATATTGACCAGTTCGGGCGCATTCGAGTACTGCACCAGGAAATCACGGTCGTACAGACCCTGCTTGATGATCTCATTGATCAGGGCCAGGAACAGCGCACCATCGGTACCCGGCTTGATCGGCACCCACTCATCCGCGATGGCCGAGTAGCCGGTACGCACCGGGTTGATGGAAATAAACTTGCCACCCTGGCGTTTAAATTTCGAAATCGCCATTTTCATCGGGTTGGAATGGTGGTCTTCCGCCGTACCGATCATGACGAACAACCTGGCACGTTCAAGATCCGGACCGCCGAACTCCCAGAATGAACCACCGATGGTGTAGATCATGCCCGCAGCCATGTTGACCGAACAGAACCCACCGTGCGCCGCATAGTTCGGCGTTCCATACTGCTTGGCAAACATACCCGTCAGCGCCTGCATCTGGTCACGACCGGTGAACAGGGCAAATTTCTTCGGGTCGGTCGCACGGATATGACCCAGACGTTCTTCCATGATTTCAAACGCCCTGTCCCAGGAAATCTCTTCGAAATCACTGTCGCCCCGGTCACTGCTGGACTTGCGCAACAGGGGCTTGGTCAGGCGTGCCGGGGAATACTGCTTCATGATTCCGCTTGAACCCTTGGCACAGATCACCCCTTTGTTGATCGGATGATCCGGGTTACCCTCGATGTAACGGATTTCACCGTCGCGCAAGGTGACACGTATTCCGCAACGGCAGGCGCACATGTAACAGGTCGTGTTTTTTACCTCTATACGACTCGCTTCATCAATTTTTTTAGACAGGGGGTCATGTATCGGCATGGACATAAGGTATATACCTATTGGGCCTGCTCGTGTCCGAAAAACCGGTCACTATCAAGGAAGTTGTCGCGTGTCTTCACTAAACGCTGCTATACACAGCATAGAACATTATAATAAATTAATATACGATTTTTCCAAATATGAATTGATTTGAATCAATCTGTTAAGCGCATCATCAACTTCCAGTTCTTGATGTTCCGGGTTCACATGGATACTGTCACCTTTAATCAGTCTTTTTGCGGCCGCATATATTAAACTACTATTTTTCTAATCATCCGGACACCACCGATGTTGATAAGCAGTACCGTAAAAATAAACCAGGATGAGCCCTCTTTTGAGGAAAACCGTCCTCGCCCGCTGCGCAACAGCGACCGGATCCAAGGGAAGTTTGGAAGTTACGGTATTGATATTCTTGAGAATGGACCGGCAATACGCGTCTCAAATTTGTACAGCACCGAAAATGGCGTGAAGACAAACCGTACCTTCGCGGTTGTTGCATACCCCGGTTTCATCGAACCCGCGTTTAAAAAGGAACATGAAGCTATCATCGGTGGGCAATCTATAGGGCTTGTGTTCGAACACAATGGTTGGGTAATCGACAAAAAGCATCAGTACTTTGGTGAGATTGAAGTAGCCAATGATCTATCCGCTACTTACTCACCATTCAACGGCATTGGCACCAATAGCCCCGCCATACATATTTACTCACTGGTCATCAGTAAAGATGATTTCAGGTTTGAATACGCTTTGATCGCCGAAGTCCATCACCCGGAATATCTGCGATTGGAGGACCTGAAGACCATCTACGAACACGAGGCAAACATCCCTTTGGCAACTGACCCGGACCTGAGTGATTTTCTGCAGATTGTGAAGACAAAAATACAGGGACTCTAACCGTGTAGGGTGATCCATGTAATTGAGCAAGCGGAGCAGGTCAGATTATCAACTGCAAGTATTTTATCCGCAGCCCAAGTGTAAGTTGACCCAGATCATTGTTGCCTTGAAACCTCATGGATATAGTTGCGCCCAACTGAAGAGTACGGGCGCGCCATGAAAAACGCCGCATCGCTGGTCAGACAAGTAAAAGAACTTTCTGCTGGGCCTCCAACCGGCAGCTCGCCTATGGGCCCTGTAAAACCAGGGTCCCATTTGCAAGAAGGCTGGGTAATTGCCAACCACATCCTGGTTTCCTTTCATGTGGCATTTATTTCCTCTGTGCTGGCAATCCCCGATACCGCGACAACAAAGGAAGCGGTGCTGCATTTTATCTTTCTGAGCCCCGAAACCCTCATTTCCGCACTATTTACCTACGCGGTCTTCCATTCAGCCATCGCCTTGCACGAACTGGGCCACTTCCTGGAGGCGGCACGTCTGCGTGCACTCAGCGATTCGATCCAGGACTCGGTAGAGGCCCGGCTTGCCGGCTCCGTGTCAGCACGTGTGTTTTACCTGCTGGGTCTGTTTATACGCATACCATTCGGACGCGCAACCGGAATCAAGCGCGAGGGTCTGAATTACTACCCTGACGCACCCTACAACCTCGCCGTTGCCGCCGCCGGTCCACGAGCCAGTCTCAGGGTCGCCCGTGTGGCACTGCCGATAGGGCTAATCCTGTTGGCTGTCGGTTTGTTGCAGGATGTTTCCCTGGTACTCAACCTTGGACGTCTGTTGCTCGGTCTCGGCGTGGTGACCGGTCTCGACTTCCTGTTGGCAGACCCGGGCAAGTACCGCGAATTCAGGCGTCGCGAGACCCGTGCCAGCGAAGCCGCTGCTGCACTGCCGGAAGCCACAAGCTGGGCTGGAATGGCCCCTGCCGCCATGCGCCGTATTGTTGAACGCAGCATGCAGGAAGCCACCCATCCGCGTCTCGGCACCGTTCGCGCACCGTGGCAATTTCGCAACTGCGGTATGGGCGGACGGCATACCGAAAAGGAATACCCCGAATCAAACATCAGCATGCAGGAGGCTATGTTCCTGATCCTGGGCGCGGTAGATTCGCAGGAGGCGCAAGAGATGACCGTGCGTCTGCAAAACCGTCTGAAAGAAATCCTCGAAAAAGCCGAGGGTTGCCGGGTCATGGGTATTGGCCTGGAAGGCGGCCTCGCGCCCTATATTGATCGTGGCGAATATGAGATACCCGAACTGCGTCTGTGGGTGATGATGAAGCAGACCATTGAAGAATGCGGCTTCCGCCCCGGTGTGGATGTCGCCATCGCGCTCGACCCTGCCCTTTCCGAGCTGGAAATTGCCTACCGCGAAGAATTTGATATGCCTGACAGCATCGGCATGTACCTTTTCTGGCGTGATCACGCCAACAAGGTAATGGACCGTGACGCCGTGCTGGCGATCTATGAACAGGCGATTTTTGAATACGATATCCCAATCCTTTCGATCGAAGACGGCTTTTCCGAGGACGATCTTGAAGGCTGGCACAAGCTGCTCGATAAACTCGGCGATCAGGTGCTGGTGATTGGTGATGACCTGGTGACCACCAACGACCGTACCATCGAAATGGCAGCAGCCAAGGGCTTGATCAATTCTGTGCTGGTCAAGGCAAACCAGATTGGATCGCTGTACGAAACACTACTGGCGGTATTGGTGACCCTCGGCAAGGACCTGAACCTGATTGTTTCGCATCGTTCAAAAAGCCCCAACGATGACATGGAGGCTCATATCGCACTGGCAACCAATGCGCTGGGGCTTAAAGCCGGAGGTGGTGCGAATACCGAACGTTTGGTCAAGTACCAGGCGGTCACTACACAGATGGAACGGGTTATGGAAGCCGATGTGAGCGAGCCCGACCTGCCGGAGTTTGCAACCGTCGAACGTCTCCGGGCACGCGAGGAACCCACGAATGCGGGCATTCCCACGGTGGGTGTCGATGTCCGGTTGGCCCTGCCGGGCGCAAAACCCGAAAGCCGGGTGCGCCTGTCGTTCCACGGTGCGACACCGCTTGGCACCTCGTCCGGTACCGGTGAAGCCGTGCACCTGGTTGACGCTGTATTCGAGCGTGCTGAATACCTGGAGGCCGTTGAACGCCACTCAGCCATGGTCAAAGAAGTTGAACCCGGTGTGTTCGCTTTCACCAGCAAGGTATCACGCAGCCAGGTCGAGAACACCGGAGACAAGGCCCTGTTGGCCCTGTTCAATCGCACCTTGCGTTATGAGGGCAAGGGTTGTCTGAATGCGGTCGATCATGTGCACGAATTTGCCGCACCGGTCTTCGAAGGTGAAAACGTCGCGGACTGGAGCCTGTTCGACATAGACCGCGCCCTGCTTGAACTTGAACTTGCAACAGCCAGGCGTCGTGGAAAGCTGGCCGGGGATGCCGACGAGGAAAACGAAATACACGTAATGCAGCGCAAGCAGAATCTCGGTATGAACGCAATTCTGTCAATCTCGCTGGCAATGGCACGCGGCGTTGCGCATGTACGTGGACAGGAACTGTACGAGTTTCTGCGTGAGGAGATGCTGGTCATCATCCAAAACCTTGCCAATGCACACGGGGTTGCCATTGAAGGCAGCCGTTACGAAGACTACCTGGCCGCCCTGCGGGAAGTAAATACCCGGCTTGAGGCTCAGGATCTGCCGCTTTATCAGGCATTGCGCAAAGTGACGGGCATCTACCACCCGTCCGGTGAGACTACCGCTGTGGCTGCACCCTATGTACCCGAAGTGACCACCACTGCCGATAAAGAAGAGTCCTTCAGTGTGCTGGAACAAGAGCACATCAGCAGTCTGAACCGCGCACTTGTGAACGCATACCTCACCAATGGCGGCGAAGACAAAATCAAAACCACCTTGCGATGCTACCTGAAAACGATGACCTTCCTCGGTCAACGCTACAGGATGTTCGAAATAATTAACCACCGGATATTCTGCGTGCAGAAGGGCAAGGAAAAGGCCACCCTGATCGTGCCATATGATGCGCATGGCAAACTGTCGATATATGCCTTGCGGGATGATTCGGAAAAACTCATCAAACAGCTGCGACTACCCCACGGAACACTGGTGACGGATGCCCTGATCGCTGAACTCACCGGCTTCAAGGGTGACGTTATTGACCTTGAACGTGAAATCTATCATCTGCATATCGATGACATGCCCACCATCCAGGTGGCACGCCTGCGTGACCTGGCCAGCGTGCTCAGACGTCTGAATAATTGCGGTAGCCGCCACGAGGCCGTCTACCTGCTGCGTTTCCTGGTCGCGCGTCTTTGCAGCAGTTCGTACCGTGGCATGCCCGGCGCCAAGAACCTGAAACCCGAGATCACCCGTGTGCGTCTCGAATTGGCGGAGTTCATGAACGGCCCCTTTGCCGAGCGCCTGCGTCTGCCAACAAGTATCCTCGTTCGCAGTATCTCGGGGCTGGTATCGCAACCCAAGCTGATCGATGAAGTCTGGCAGGACACCATTGATCTTGCCGAAGTGTTTGTACGCGGTAGCGCGATTACAAATGAAATCCGCAGAAGCACACATCACGCGATGGGCAAGCACACGCTCAAACTGGCACGCGCATACTTGCAATGGCTGCAGACGGGCGAGGCAGATTTCCCGGACCCGGAACGTGAGATACCCGGGGCTGCCGATGAAGCCACCCGCTCAAATGAGAAGGTATCGAAACTGGTCAAACGGATTGTTTCCAATCTCGAGCAACTCCTGGGCAGTTCGCAGATAGCCAGACGCCTGGGCGAGTGGCGTGACACTTATACCTATGAACTGATGCGCTGTGAGTCGAGCAATACCCTGGAAGAAGAGCTTGAATCACTGGTGAGCAAGGGTATCCAGGCAAATAACCAATGGGTGTACCAGCACCGTCTGCGCAGCTTTGTAAGCAAGCTGCGTGACGGCGCCTGGACGGCGGAGGCCCGTGAACCGTTTGAAGCAAGTCTGAAGGAATTGCAGGATTCACTGCCTGGCGAGACGGATTTCCGGACCGACAAAACTGAAAACAAAGCACGCGTAGCGGTTAATACCTTCTGCGAACGCATACGGCATGATCACCAGGACGCCCTTTTCACTGCCCTCGATGAGTTACTCGGTATTTATGCGGGCGGTGTGCAATTTGATGCATTTGAACGCAGTTGCAGCCTCAGGCGCGAGCTCGAAACCCTGGCTGGTAATGGCATATTTACCACCCAGCGCTACCTGTTACATCAGCTCGACTGTATTTTGGAAGAGCTTGGGTTTTTCGCCCTCAGGCACGTCGCATCCGGCTACCTGGAACACGGCGTGGCGCTGGAAGAGTGCCTGCATATCGTGCACCTGTGCGCCGGCAACCTGGAACGCGATGGCCTGTTCTCACGGGAACTGTGGGATCTGTCCGCCATGCTGGTGAACCCGGCGCGCAGACCCTCTGAATTGCTTGATGTACTGGAACAGATTCATCGCAACTACCACCGTCTTGTGCATCGTGTCAGCAATGCATACGAAGTGATGGCCGAGCACCTCGGTTACGGCGCTGACGAAATGCGTGCGGTGCTGGCCAACTTCCAACGCACCATGCATGACCTGAACAGCCTGGTACATTTCTCTGACCTCGCGCGGACATACCTATCCGAAAGTGACCGTGACTCCGACCAAATTGGAAGCGGTGGCGCGGGTGAAGACCCCTGGAACTTTGTGCACCTGTCGCATGGTAAGGATATAAAACAACGTGTTGAAAACAGGCAATCTGTCAGTCTGCAGGCGCGCTATGGCGGCAAGGGCAGCGGCCTGATTTACATCGCCTATCTCGGTATTCCGACACGTGATGGTTTTATCATCCCGACCGTCCTGTCCCGCATGGACCTGCAAAACCGCGAGCAGCAGCGCTTTGAACGTAAAATATTGCAACACGTTCGCATGCTGGAAAACGACATAGAACAAAACGAAGGCACAAGCCTGCGTCTCGGCGATCCTGAAGCGCCATTGCTGCTCGCAGTGCGTGGCGGATCGGTATTCTCAATGCCTGGCATGCTGGCAACAATGGTTTTTATCGGTATGACCGAGGCCGTCGCCAATGCCCTGGCGCGTGATGATGAGTGGTATGCATGGGATGCCTACCGACGCTTCCTGGTGTCTTTTGCAGCCGCCGTCTGGAATTTCGATCTCGAGGCACTGGACCTGATTGAGAAGGCCAAGCGACGCCATGATGTGGTCCTCAAGACCGACCTTCCCGGTATTGCAATGCGCGAGGTGGTTGAAGCCTCGAAAGATGCAATCCGTGAGGCCGGTCACGCGCAGCAACTCGAATTGATTCTCAACGACGCTGATCTCCAGTTACACACTGCCCTGCGCGCAGTGCACGCTTCCTGGGACCGTGACCGGGCCCGTCAGTACCGCGTGATCAAGCACCTCAGCGAAGGCTGGCATACGGCCGCCATCGTGCAGCAGATGGCGTCTGGAAACCGAACCAACAGACAGGAATTGCAACCGGGTATTGACGAGATGAGCATCTCACTCACCGGCGTCATCCCCAATACGCGTATGCAGGCCACGGGTTTCCGGGAATTTACCGGGGATGTGAAGTTCAGTGCCTGCGGCGATGACCTGGTCGGCGGAATCACAGCAGCGAAGTCCTTTGAGCCGGTACAGCGCCTGCACACCCTGGCGCCCATGCTGGAACGTAAACTCAACCACGTCAGCACCCGCCTGAGACGCTTCCTGGGCTCGGATGCAGAGATCGAATTCACGGTTGACCGCGGTGTGCTCAGTGTTTTGCAGGTACGCAGCGCACAAATGAATCTGCCATACAGTCCACGAACCTTCAATGAGCCGGGTACACCATCCGGACGTGGTATCGGCATCTCCGGCGGCGCTTTTCGCGGTATGGTTGCCTTCAATGCGGCGGACGTTGAACGCCTCACCGCAGACCTGGACCAGTTGGATCCGGATGGCCCAACCAGTGAGGCAGACGGTGTTTTACTGGTACTGGAAAATCCGGTGCCCGATGAAATCCCGCTGATCCTGTCAGTTAGCGGTTTGTTGGCGGCCAGGGGCGGTTCAACCTCGCATGCTGCCGTCTGTGTACACGGGATCGAAGATAAGCCGTACAGCGCAGTGCTGGGTGTTCCGGAGCTCAGGGTCAGTGCCGACAAGGCCACCCTGATGGGCGCCAACGGTGAACCCGGGCACACGGTGCATGCGGGTGATATTTTATCCATCCATGGCCAGACGGGTGAAGTATTTGTCGGCTCACGCGAGATACTGCGTGTCGAAGAAGATAAAGCAGCAGCGCATTAGAACGCTAACGCACTACAGGTTCCGGTAGAATATCCGTAGACAAAAACGGAGTACTCCGGTGAATACATTGACAGCAATCCAGGTACGCGTGCTCGGCTGCCTGATGGAAAAGAAAGAAGCCACCCCCGACCAGTACCCGTTGACGCTGAATTCACTACGCAACGCCTGCAACCAGAAATCCTCCCGCTACCCGGTGGTCAACTACAGCGAAGGCGAAGTCGGCCACACCATCCGCGAACTCGAAGCCATGGACCTGGTACGCGAACAATGGGGTGCGCGGGCACCGAAGTACGAACACCGCGCAAACAAGACCATGGATCTGCACAGCAAGGGCATCGCCCTGATATTCGTGCTGATGTTACGCGGCACACAAACCCTAAATGAAATAAAAACCAGTTCACACCGCCTGTTTGATTTTGACGACCTGGATGATGTGCAATTTGCGCTGCAACATCTCATCGAGCACGAACCACCCATCCTAACCGCCCCGCCCCGTCAGCCCGGCCAGAAAGAAGGCCGCTACGCACACCTGCTCAGTGGCGAACCGGATATACCCGCCCCGGCCATGCGCGTGACACAAGCGGGGCCTGCAACGGGACTGGAATCCCGGGTGGCCAAACTGGAAACTGAATTGGAAGCAATGCGGGACAGACTGACGGCAATCGAAGCAAGCCTGGCCGATTGACCATCAGGGCTCGTCGCAGGCGATTGCTTCCAGGAAAGTGCGGCCGTGACGCTCCAGCTTGACCTGGCCCACGCCGTTGATTTCGAGAAACTGCTCGTCGCTGGATGGTCGTTCGCGGGACATTTCGAGCAGTGCCGCATCGCCAAAGATAATGTAGGGCGGTACGCCCTGCTCCGCCGCCAGTTGCTTGCGTAGTTCCCGCAGGGTTTCGAACAGGCGTAAATCATCTTCGTTTAGCTCGGCGACCGGACCGGCCTTTCTTTTCTTCTTCGCTGGCTTTTCCTGCAATCGGGGCCGGGCCAGTTCCAGTGTTTCCTCAGCCCGAAGCAAGCGCGATGCCTGGGGTGTCAGTTTCAGGACGGAAAAAGTTGCAATATCCTGGATCAGGTAGCCACGATGGATCAATTGACGCACGATGGATAACCATTCTGCTGCGCTGTGCTCCATGCCGATGCCGTAGGTCGTCAGTCGCTCATGATTGAATTTGCGAATCCGTTCATTATCCGCACCGCGCAGCACGTCCACCACGTGCTTGATACCAAAGCTCTGCCCCACACGGTATACGCAGGACAATACCTTGCGTGCTGCCTCGGTGGCATCGTAGCGTTCCGGCGGATCAAGGCAGATATCACAATTGCCGCAATCCGTTTCCATCCGCTCTCCCAGGTAACCCAACAATACGCGCCGCCGGCAGGTCAGGCTCTCGGCAAAACCCACCATCGAATTCAGCTTGTGTGAATCGATGCGGCGCTGGTTCTCATTAGCGCTTTGCTCCAGGTGGAAACGCGCCGTGGCCACATCCTGCGTACCGAACAGCAACAGGGCGTCAGCAGCCAGACCATCGCGGCCGGCACGGCCTGTTTCCTGGTAATAACCCTCCATGTGCCGGGGCAGATCGTAATGCACCACGAAACGCACATTGGGCTTGTCTATACCCATGCCAAAGGCCACCGTTGCGACCACGATCAGCACCTCATCACGTATAAATCGCTCCTGCACGTCCTTGCGTGTTTGCGCACTCAGACCTGCGTGGTAGGCGGCAGCCGAAAAACCCCGCTCACAAAGAAAACCGGCAATCTCTTCCACCCGCTTCCTTGACAGGGCATAAACGATACCGGAGCTATCAGCCCGGTTTTTCAGAAAACGATTCAACTGGCTTTGCGGTCGGTGTTTTTCCAGCACTGTATAGCGGATATTCGGGCGGTCAAAACTGGTGGTAAATAATCTTGCCTGCTGCAGACCCAACACCTTAACAATATCGTCACGGGTCTGGGGATCAGCGGTTGCAGTCAGCGCGATGAACGGTACGTCGGGAAAGTACTGCCGCAATTCTCCCAGTGCTGCGTATTCCGGCCGGAAATCGTGTCCCCACTGGGAAACACAGTGGGCTTCATCGATGGCAATCAGGGCCAGTGGAATATGTTCCAGACTGCCGATAAAACCCGGTCGCATCATGCGCTCGGGCGCCACGTAGAGCAGGTCAAGTTCACCGTTGTGCAAGCGGGCAAGCACGGTTCTCGCCTGCTGTGCATCCAGCGTGGAGTTATACATGGCGGCCCTGATACCATTGGCCTGCAGGGCATCCACCTGGTCTTTCATCAGGGAAATCAACGGTGAAACCACTACGCCCAGGCCCGGGCGATGCAATGCCGGTAACTGGAAACAGAGGGACTTACCACCACCGGTTGGCATCAACACAAAAGCATCATCACCATTTACCAGCTGTTCAATAATGTCCTGCTGGTAGGGTCTGAATTCCTGCAGGCCAAAAACCTGGCGCAGAGTGTCGTGTATGGAGTTCATGGATTGATCAAAAATCTCGAGTGCGGGCATCGGTAATTGTGCAACGGCCATCATACATGTCCCAGGGCATTTCGACCCAAGCATATTTCATCAAATTTCATTCACTCAGGCTAAAGCTGCTGATGGGCAGTTCATAGCCGTAATCCCCGCTGCTTCAAGTAGGAAAACAGCTCGTTGAATATACATTGATCCACATCATTGTTCCTTACGGTGAACTCAAGTAAGGTATTTTTTTGCCAATCGGCGATCATGAAGTGTTAATGAAAGGAAACTCAAGGATGACGACAGATCATGTATATACCCGCAAGATTCTGAAAGCCTTTGGGCAAATCAGCCAAATTCCCCGCCCTTCAAAAAAGGAAGAGAAAATTGTCGCGTGGTTGCTGAACTGGGCCGGTGAAAATGGTCTGGAGGCACGTACTGACGAGGCGTTAAACGTGCTCATCGAGGTACCCGCATCAAGTGGTTACGAGAACTCACAAACCTTGGTCTTGCAGGGCCACATGGATATGGTCTGTGAAAAAACCAAGGGTTTTGATCACGATTTCGACAATGATCCCATCGAGCTCATTTTCACCGACGACGGTTGGCTGACGGCCAACCAGACAACTTTGGGTGCCGATAACGGTATCGCGATCGCCATGGCCATGGTGGCAGCAACAGATGACAGCATCGCTCACCCCCCACTCGAACTACTTTTCACCACCGATGAGGAAACCGGTCTGACAGGAGCGACATCGCTGCAACCCGGTTTCATCAAAGGCAAGCAACTGCTAAATATTGACTCCGAGGACGAAGGTGTCTTCACGGTCGGCTGCGCTGGCGGAGAAGACGCCCGATTACTACTGCCTTTCGCAGTGGATGAAGATCTTTCCGACCACAGCGCCTTCCGGCTGGTAGCTGGCGGTATGTCCGGCGGTCATTCGGGCATCGATATCATCGAGCAGCGGGCCAATGCCATCAAATTGCTGTTCAGGGGTATTCACACCATTTCGCAGAACACCGACGTGCGCATCTCAACCGTCACCGGTGGTACAGCGCGCAACGCCATTCCCCGCGATGCGGAGGCTGTCCTGCTGATTCCGTCTGCCGATATCGACGCCGTGAAAAACCTGGTTGCAGAACTGGAAAGGAAACTGCAATCAGAGTACGCAATACCGGACTCCAATCTGACCCTGGTGCTGGTGGCCGAAGACGACACCCACAAGGCTTCGAGTGCTGAAACCACACGTCGTGCTATCGATACAATCTATGCCTATCCGCACGGAATTACCGCGATGTCCAACGACATCGAGGGACTGGTTGAAACTTCCAACAACATGGCTACTGTCAAGGTAGAAGATGGCAAGCTGATTAT
>PVMK01126543.1_pt1 | contig 26209 bp, 31 predicted proteins | sample 1853481 | NCBI WGS metagenome assembly PVMK01 (sample SAMN08533507, study PRJNA380276) | Marine sediment metagenome, whole genome shotgun sequencing project.
AGAACTTTAGAAAATAACGAATTCTTTTGTTTTTATTTCCAGGCGTCCGGCTGGAGTTCACCGCTATAAATGATGCGGGCACCGCCTTCCATGTAAATATCGTCAAATTGGCCGTCTTTAGCGCTAAAATAGATCGTCAGATATTCTCCGCTGCGGGTTTTGACATCTACCGGTGAATTCATTTTAAACCGGCTGGCTGAAATAATCGCGCCGGCAATGGCGCCGGTTCCGCAAGCCAGCGTTTCGTCTTCAACTCCCCTTTCGTAAGTGCGGATCTCAATTGCATTGCCTTTGCTGCGCTGGACGAAATTTGCATTGGTGCCGGCCGGCGCAAATGTTTGATGAAGGCGGATTTCACGGCCCAGGGTTACAACATCCACATCAGCAACTTGCTCCACCATTACGACAGCGTGGGGAACGCCGGTATTGATACTGCTGATTTCCAGCGAACGATTCGACAGTTTCAACGGGTAAGCCAGTTTAAGGTCTGAAGGATCCGGCATCTTTACCTTAACGCGGTCCTCATTAATCTGGGCGCTGAGCACTCCGGCTTCGGTTTCAAAGGATAAAGTGCTTCCCGCAATACCGGTTACATGGGCAAAAACGGGCAGCACACCGGGCACCGTTCCCGCACATTTCAGCTTTGCTGCCGTCAGAATTAAAAAACCGCCAGCGAAAATCAAATTTGTCGGAAGCTTCAATTAAAATCAGGCCGTCGGCCCCGGCAGACATTTTTCGACGGCAGATGCTGGCAATGAAGCCGCTCAAATCCTTATCAGCAACAATCTGATTGCGGTTATCGATAATAATAAAATCATTGCCGGCCCCGCTCATTTTATAAAATGGAATCGGGTTCATTTTTTCTCTTTACTCCATAAATGTGGGTATGCTTTCGCCTTTTACCAGATCTTGGTAAGTTTCTCTTTTCTTCACAACGTGATATTGATTATTTTTGACCATCACTTCCGCAACCCGGGGACGCGAACAGTAATTAGATGACATCACGAACCCATATGCACCCGTACTCATTACCGCCAGAAGATCGTCAGCGTTCACTTCGGTCAGGTTGCGGTCGACCGCCAGGAAATCACCGCTTTCACATATCGGACCCACGACATCTGCCACTGTTAAGGGCGCCTGGGAGCGCACAATGGGTTCAATCGCATGAAAAGCATTGTAAAGGGTCGGACGCAGCAGATCGTTCATTCCGGCATCCACAATAATAAAATTTTTACCTTGGCCCGCTTTTTTATAAAGCACGCGGGTTACCAGTATGCCGGCGTTTCCGACCAGCACCCTGCCCGGCTCCAGAATGAGCGTTAAATCCATGCCTTCAAGGTTTTCCAGAAAGGCTTTCGCATATTCTTTTAAAGACGGTGGTGTTTCATCCGCATAGGTAATACCAAGGCCTCCGCCCATATCAACATATTGGATCTGAATCCCCAGTTCGGATTTTAACTGCTTGATCAAAGTCTTTATGCTGTTTAAGGCATCTTCAAAAGGCCCGGCTTCTGTTATCTGAGAGCCGATATGGCAATCGATGCCGATGACTTCAATATGCTCCAGACTACCGGCCAGCCGGTAGCCTTCGAGAGCAGCGGCGGTATCAATTCCGAATTTATTTTTCTTAAGACCGGTAGAAATATACGGATGTGTTTTGGGATCGACATCCGGATTGACCCGGATGGCAATTCGGGCCCGCTGATTTAACCGGCCGGCCCGCTGGTTGATCAATTTTAACTCATCAAGAGATTCCAGATTGAACATCAGGATTCCGGATTTGAGGGCATAATCAATTTCATCAACCCGTTTGCCCACACCGGAATATACGATATGATTCGGTGCAAAGCCGGCCTGAATTCCGCGATAAAGCTCTCCGCCGGATACGATGTCCAGACCACAGTCCAAATTGGCAAATAATTTCAAAATTGCCAAATTGGTATTGGCCTTCGCAGAGAAGCAAACCAGCCTATCGATACCTTCAAAGGCTTCATTGAAGGCTTTGAAATGACGCGTCAATGTTGCGTGGCTGTATAGATAAAACGGCGTTCCGATTTGGGCTGCGATTCTTTGCACCGGTACATCTTCACAATAAAGTTCATTTTCGCGATAGATGAAATGATTCATGCTTGCCTTCAAAGAGGTTAATCGTTATTCGTTATATGTTATTGGGATGGATATCGGCCCTTATTCGAACGTTGTGCCAAAGTTGAGATGCAATTGAAAGCATCAGTTTTTCAAAACCAATAACAAATAACGCCCGATTGAGTTTTAACTCAATCAGTTCAATGGTCGAATTTAACGGTGTTCGAGTCCTTACTGCTTATTCCATCTTCATCGTAAACGACCACTTTGTAAATATAGCGATAGCCCGGCTCGAGGCCTTCGGTAAAGCTGAGTTTTTCCGGCTTGGATTCATCCGACCGTTTAACAGGAATCGGAATATCGCCGACCTCATTGAAGTGCATCGGGCATTTTTCACAGTTGGATTCTTCAGCTGACAATTTAGAGCGAAAAACTTTATACCCGGCCGGAGGAGAAGCGGAGCGATCTTCAGCGCCTGGAACCGTCCAGTTCAGCTCAACAATCTGGTTATCTACCACATAACTCAAGTCTTTGACTGTCGGTGGCAAGGGACGGTGTGGCGGCCGAGGCGGTCCCTTTTGCCCGCAACCGATCCACCAAAAGTTCAAGCTCACAAACGCAAAGAAAAAAAGAGCTAACCATTTGTTATGGGAAAAATAATCTTTGTGCATGATCAATGGGTGCTTTTTTTCAGTTTCTGCTCCGCAGCCTTAATCGCTGTTTTAACTGTTTGAGTTGCCGTGCCGCCTATTGAGGTGCGCCGATCGATCATCTGCTGAGTCGCTAAGTAGTCGAAAACGTCGTCTTCGATCTGAGGTGCGTGTTGTTGCAATTGTTTTATCGAAAGTTCATGAATTTCTTTCTTAAGACCTAATGCATAGCTAACGACCTGACCGACACAATGGTGGGCCTCCCTGAACGGCATGCCTTTGGTTACCAGATAATCAGCCATATCGGTGGCATTGAGATATCCGCTGGCGGCTGCTTTTTGCATAATGGTTTTGTTGATTTTGATGTTGGGAAGCAATTGAATATAAATTTCAACACAGGCCGTCAGGATATCGGTAGCATCAAACAGCAGTGTTTTGTCCTCCTGCATATCGCGGTTATACGACAGCGGCAAGGACTTCATTATCGTCAGCATGGCCATCAGGTTGCCGAATACGCGACCGCTTTTGCCTCTGATGAGTTCGGCAACATCGGGATTTTTTTTCTGCGGCATGATACTGCTGCCGGTGGCAAATGCATCGGGCAGTTCAATAAAGCCAAACTCGGCTGAAGACCAGATAATCAGTTCTTCCGACAACCGGCTTAAATGCATCATGCAAATACCGGCGGCGGATAAAAATTCAATAATGAAATCCCGGTCGGATACTGAATCAACACTGTTGGCTGAAACTTTCTCAAACCCGAGCAGTTCGGCCGTGTATTTTCTGTCAATGGGATGCGGCGTTCCGGCAAGGGCTGCGCTGCCCAGCGGCATGACGTTAATGCGCACCAGACTATCTTGCAGACGCTCGGAATCCCGTGAAAACATCTCATAATAGGCCATCAGATGATGCGCCAGCAGGATCGGCTGGGCGCGCTGCAGATGGGTGTAGCCCGGCAGCACGGTTTTAATATGGCGTTTGGCAAGGCCCACCAGAACTTTTAGCAATTCGAACAGGAGTTGGGTGATGGACTCGACTTGATCTCTCAGATACATACGCACGTCCAGTGCCACCTGATCGTTGCGACTTCGGGCGGTATGCAGCTTGTGTGCAACTTTCCCTGCAATCTCAGCCAGCCGGGATTCAATATGAGTATGAATATCTTCCAGTGCGTCGCTGTATGGCAAAGTTTCCTCGTCGATTTCCTGCTTTATTTTCTCAAGGCCCGCAATTAATTCGTCGGCCTCTTCTGCGGATATAATGGCCGCCTTTGCCAGGGTCCGGCAGTGTGCAATACTGCCCTGGATATCAAAGGCGTACAGGCGCTGGTCGACATCGATTGAAGAGGTAAATGTTTCGACAATTTTCGCGGTTTTTTCTTTAAACCGCCCGGCCCAGAGTTTTTCGGACATGGTTATATCGGTATTGGGTATTAGTTGTTATTTTTATGCATTTTGTGGCAAAAAAATTGTACTGGAATATTTCCGATTGAAGATTGAATATTTAAGGAATTCTTTCCATTTTAAAAAGGACGGAGCGACACGCGGCGCAAGCGCCTGCGCTGCGCGAGCGACATCCTCAAATATTCAATATTCAATTTTCAATAGTCAATTCCGGATTGTCCGGGTTAGGTATTAGTTATTGGTTACTGGTTATTGGTTTCGACTAATTTTTGAATCCTTAATCTCAAAGCGTTTAAGCGGATAAAGCCTTCGGCATCTTTTTGGTTGTAAACCTGGTCATCTTCAAAGGTGGCAAAGTCTTCCCGATACAGAGAACCATCTGATTTACGGCCAAGAATACGGCAGTTGCCTTTATACAATTCAAGGCGCACGGTTCCGGATACATTCTGCTGGGTCATGTCAATCATATTCTGCAACAATTTCATCTCCGGTGAAAACCAGAAACCATTGTATACCAGCTGCGCGTATTTGGGTATTAACGAATCCCGCAGGTGCAAGACCTCGCGATCCATGGTAATGGATTCCATCGCCATGTGGCCGGCTCGTAAAATCGTGCCGCCGGGGGTTTCATAAACGCCGCGGGATTTCATCCCCACAAATCGATTCTCAACCATATCCACCCGTCCGATACCATGTTTGCCGCCATGGATGTTTAACGCCTTCAGCATATTCGCCGGCGTCAGTTCGTTTCCGTTTAGCTTGACCGGGTTGCCGTTTTGAAAGCTCAACTCGATGATTTCGGGTTTATCCGGTGCCTGTTGGGGTGAAACGGTCAGCGTAAAAATGTCTTCGGGTGCTTCTGCCCATGGATCTTCAAGTATGCCGCCTTCATAACTGATATGCAAAAGATTGGAATCCGTACTGTACGGTTTGTCATGGGTGGCTTGAACTTCGATACCATGCTTGCCGGCAAAATCCATCAAGGCGGTGCGCGAATTTAAATCCCACTCCCGCCAGGGTGCAATTATTTTGATGCCGGGATCATGAGAAAGATAACCCAGTTCAAAGCGAACCTGATCATTGCCTTTACCGGTGGCACCGTGACTGACGGCATCGGCTTTTTCACTGTGGGCAATTTCTATCTGGCGCTTGGCGATCAGCGGCCTGGCCAGAGAAGTTCCCAGTAGATACTGGCCCTCGTAGATCGCATTGGCACGGAATGCCGCAAACACGTAATCATTAACAAAGGGCTCGGTTAGGTCCTCGATATAGGCCTTTGTGGCCCCGGTTTTATAAGCATTCTCCCTGACCTTATCCAGGTCATCTTCCTGACCGATGTCGGCCGAAAAGGTAATTACCTCGCATTGATAGGTTTCAATAAGCCACTTTAAAATAACCGATGTATCCAGCCCACCGGAATACGCCAGCACCACTTTGTTGATCTTAGCAGTCAAAATATGAACCTCCAATTAATCGTTCTATCTACTTCCTATTAGTACCTTAGAAATTATTTTTTCGCATTTTGTGGCAAAAAATTCACGCCACCAAGACACAAAGACGCAAAGATGAATATTAACCAAAGGTTTTGCTTTGTGTCTTGGTGCCTTTGTGGCAATTTGTTGCGGCTTGTCCGGATTAGGTTCTTATCAGTATATCCAGTATAGCCTTGTGCATATGAAGCTTATTTTCGGATTGATCCCAAACAACGGAATGGGGGCCTTCCAGAACCGCTTCGGTAATTTCTTCTTCTCGATGGGCCGGCAAGCAATGCAGGACAATGACATCTTTAGCAGCATTTTCCAAAAGCGCTGCATTCACCTGAAAGGGAGCAAAGATTTTCTTGCGGGCCTCCTGTTCGGCCTCCTGTCCCATACTGGCCCAGACATCCGTATTGACCACATCCGCATCTTTAATCGCTGCGATGGGATCCGAATTAAGGGTAATCCTGGCATTGGATTTTTGGGCGGCGCCGCTTAAAATCTGCGCATCGGGGAAATAGCCTTCAGGGCATGCCAGGTGAAGCTCAAAGCCCAGGGCACCTGCCGCATTGATCCAGGATTGAGCCATATTGTGGCCTTCGTCTACGCATTCATTTTTTAGATCTTGATACGACCCTTTGTGCGCGATGACCGTCAACAAATCACTTAAAACCTGACACGGATGATAGGCATCCGTTAAGGCGTTTATCACCGGGATGCCGGCAGATTCCGCAAATTCCTGGATCACCTCCTGAGAGAAAGTCCGAATGGCCAGTGCATCCAGATAGCGGGAAAGGACTCTGGCGGTATCTTTTATGGGTTCATCCCTCGACATTTGCGTATCTTTGGAACTGATAAAAAGCGGCGAGCCGCCCAGCTGTATCATGGCGGTCTCAAATGAGACCCGGGTGCGCGTCGAGGGTTTATCAAATAAAAGCCCAAGGCTTTTGCCGGCCAGCAATGGTTCGGCAATGCCATTTTTTTGTTTTTCTTTAAGCTCAATCGCCCGCTTAAAAAACGTCTCAAATTCTTCTTTGGCAAGATCGGCCAGCGTTAGCAGATGTTTGGTCATAAATACACCCCCGAGTTTTAATGTTATTACCTGAATTTTGCACGAGTCGGAGGCTTCCATCTCATCTATTTTCATGCAAATTTCAGGAAGATACGGCTTCAGTGAATATCCCGTCGAGACACTCAATCAGCTGATCAATTTCTTCTTCGGAAATGATCAAGGGCGGAATAAATCTTAAAATACGATCCTGGATGCAATTGATTAAAAAGCCGTTTTGCATACATTGCTTCACGATCGGCGCACCGTCGATTTTAAGCTTCATGGCGAGCAGCAGGCCCAGCCCGCGCACATCTTCAATGATGGCATACCGGTCTTTTAACTCGATCAATTTTTCTTTGAAATACGACCCGGCGGCTTTGCCGTTTTCAATAACCCGGTCTTCCACCAGAATTTTACAAACTTCCAGGGCCGCTGCCGTAACAATCGGTGTTCCGCCAAAGGTGGAAGCATGCGAGCCGGGTCCAAAGGCGGCCGCAATCGTTTCTCTGGCCAACATCGCCCCGATCGGCAACCCATTGGCCAGGGCTTTGGCCAGGGTCATGATATCCGGTTCCATTCCGAAGTGTTTATAGGCGAAAAGCTGTCCGGTACGTCCCATGCCGGTTTGAATTTCATCAAAAATCAAAAGCGTTCCGGTTTCGTCACAGATTTTTCTGACCGTCTGCAGATATTTCTCATCCGGGCAGCGCACGCCGCCTTCGCCTTGAATGGGCTCCAGCATGACAGCACAGGTGCCGGGCCCGATTTGGGCCTGCAGGGCCTTTGCATCGTTAAAGGGTACAAAATCAAAACCATCCAGAACCGGATCAAACCCTTTTCTAACTTTTTTCTGACCGGTCGCTGAAAGGGTTGCCAGTGTGCGTCCGTGAAATGAGCGCTCCATAGTGACGATTCGAAAACGGTTTTCTTCTCCGCGGTCTTTAAAGTATCTTCTCGCCAGTTTAATGGCCGCCTCATTGGCTTCGGCCCCGCTGTTGCCAAAAAAAACACGATCGGCAAAACTATTTTCCACCAACCAGGCAGCCAGATCGACCTGTGGCAGCGTATAGTACAGATTGGATACATGCAGCAGCGTTTCGGCCTGTCGGGAAACGACTTCGCTAATCCGCGGGTGGGCATGCCCCAGATTGCAAACCGCAATACCGGCCACAAAGTCCGTGTAAGATCGCCCTTCGGTGTCCCAGAGTTTACAGCCGCGTCCCTTCTCAAAAGCAACCGGAAATCTCTGATAGGTGGCCGCCATCACTTGATCGGCGCGTTTCATTAGCTCGGCGGTCATGCCGTCACCTCCGTTCCAATTCCGCCGTCGGTAAACAATTCCAGCAGAATTGCATGCCGTTTGGTGCCATTGATGATCTGAACTTTCTGCACTCCGTTTTCCAGCGCATTGAGGCCATATTCGATCTTGGGAATCATACCGCCGGAAATGTGCTGATCATCAATCATCTTTTTAATCTGCCCGGCGTCAATTGAACTGATCAGTTCACCACCGGCATCCAAAACCCCATCCACATCGGTGAGCAAAACAAGGCGACCGGCTTTAAGCGCCATAGCGATGCGACTGGCCACAAGATCCGCATTGATGTTGTAAGTTTCTCCGTCTTCACCGGCACCCACGGGGGCAATAATGGGTATAAATCCCTGTTGGGTGAGCTTGTCAATAATATCGGAATTTATCCGTGTCACCACCCCTACCAGGCCAGGATCAATGATTTCGGGCGGCTTGTTTATATCTTCCTGGTGTACGATTTGAAGCTTTTTCGCTTGAATCAAACCAGCATCCTTGCCGGTCAGACCGACGGCCTTGCCGCCCTGCTGATTAATCTGGTGAACGATGGCCTTGTTGACCTTGCCGCCCAAAACCATTTCAACGACATCCATGGTGCGTTCATCGGTCAGGCGCATGCCGCGGACAAATTGGGGCCGGATTCCCATCTGCTCCAGCACTGAATTAATCTGAGGCCCCCCGCCGTGCACCACAACCGGGTTGAGACCGACAAATTTTAACAGCGTAATGTCACGGGCAAAATCCTGCTTGAGCTGCTCATCCACCATGGCGTGCCCGCCGTATTTAATCACAATCGTCATACCATGAAAGCGGCGAATATAGGGCAGCGCTTCAATGAGAATATCGGCCACACCAGGGGTCGTATCATAATTGTTTTGCGTCATTTTTAGCTTAAATTAAAATATGATCTGTGTCTGAAAATAGCCATTTAGGAATCGGAAACTAGTGTTGTGTCCCATAAATATATTACAAAAGTCATGCAGTATATTTAAGTCCAGTTGAGTTCTTTAAATAACTCAATGTATAGGGTGTCAGGTGTCAGTCGTCTGGTTCATAGGTTCAACGTTCAAAGGTTCAAAGGTTAGAGAACAGAAGACAGAGGTCAGATGACAGATGAAAACCGGAGCGTAGGGCAACCCTCTGCGGCTGCCAAAAACCTGTTACTTAAATCCTGAAACTTCTGAACCCAGAACCCTGAACCTTTGAACCCGGGAACTGACACCTAAAGTAAAACGAATCAACATTAATAAACTCACTCCGTATTTTGTAAATTACTTGTGGGACATAACACTAGAGGATATAGCGGCTCAGATCCTCATCGTCCTTAATATCTTTTAATTTGGATTCGACATAGTCTTTGTCGATCACCATGCGTTGATTTTTCATATCCGGTGCATCAAAAAGAGGGTCTTCCAGCAGACGTTCCATAATCGTATGCAGCCTCCGAGCGCCAATGTTCTCGGTGCGGCTATTAACTTCTTCGGCAATTCTCGCGATGGCTTCAACGGCATCATCTTCAAAGACAACGTCTACCCCTTCGGTTCTTAGCAGCGCCATATATTGAAGCAGAAGCGCATTTTTCGGTTCCGTCAGGATTCTGACAAACTCTTTTCTTCCCAGAGCGTCGAGCTCAACGCGAATTGGAAAGCGGCCCTGCAACTCAGGGATTAAATCGGATGGCTTAACCATAGTGAACGCTCCGGATGCAATAAATAAAATATGATCGGTCTTAACCGGGCCATATTTCGTTGTGACGGTACTACCCTCAACAATAGGCAAAAGATCTCTCTGTACGCCCTCCCGGGACACATCCGGACCATGTGTGCTGTTTCTTCCTGCAATTTTGTCTATCTCATCTAAAAAGATTATCCCGGATTGCTCGACCTTATTAATAGCCTGCTTGACGACTTTATCCATATCCACAAGTCCCTGAGCTTCCTCCTGGGCCAGAATCTCCATGGCCTCCGGCACCTTTACTTTACGGCGTTTGGTTCCTTTGGGAAATATGCCGCCCAGCATATCTTTAAAATTGATTCCCATCTCTTCCATACCGACATTGGAAAAAATTTCTACCATCGGCAGACTGCGGTCGGCAACGTCGAGATCCACATATCGATTATCCAGTTTACCCTGGCGCAGCATGTTACGCAGCTTTTCCCGGGTTGATGAGGATTCCTCTGTTGCGGACGTGACCAGCTCGAACTGGACCTCTTTCGCTTCTTCGTTCCGCGGAGTCGGCGGTGCGCCTGATTTTGGCAGCAACAGATCCAGCATTCGCTCTTCAGCAATCTGCCAGGCCTTTTCTTTAACCGCCTCCTGCTCTCGCGATTTAAGCGAATTAATCGTCAACTCTAGTAGATCTCTCACCATGGACTCAACATCCCGCCCCACGTACCCAACTTCGGTAAACTTAGATGCTTCGACTTTTGAGAAAGGTGAATCTGTGAGTTTGGACAATCGCCTGGCAATTTCGGTTTTCCCCACGCCGGTGGGACCGATAACAATGATATTTTTCGGAGCAATTTCATCGCGCAGTTCAGCGGGAACCTGTTGCCGCCGCCAGCGATTTCTTAATGCAATCGCAACAGCGCGCTTGGCTTTGTCCTGACCGATTATATATTTATTAAGCTCTTCTACAACCTGAGAGGGTTTCAAGGGTTTCATATTTTCTGTATCCGTGTTTAGTGATTAGGTAATCTTTAAGATTTTATTCGTTCCGCAAATAAGCTGCTGAGCAATATATACCGTTTTCCATAATAATGTTCCGAATTGCGGAATTGCGGCATAAGGGGTTGTAGAAAAAAACGTTTGAATACCGCAACGTTTTTTTGACAACCCCTATAAGTAATGAATAGCCACTTAGAGTTCCTCAAGTGTAATTCTATCGTTGGTATAGATACAAAGGGACGCAGCAATCTTCATTGCAGTTTCCACAATTTTACGGGCATTGAGATCCGTATGCTCAATCAGGGCGGCTGCGGCTGCCTGAGCACCGACGCCGCCGGACCCAATGCCGATGATCGATTCATCAGGTTCAATGACATCGCCACTGCCGGATATGAGATACATCGACTCCTCATCCACAGCAATCATAAACGCTTCGAGACGTCGTAGATATTTGTCGGTTCGCCAGTCCCGTGCCAATTCAACAGTTGCTCGAGTTAGATTTCCATTGTAGCGTTCAAGTTTTTGTTCCAAACGTTCAGACAGATTCAAGGCGTCGGCTGTGGCACCGGCAAATCCAACGATAATTTTTTCTTGGTAGATTTTTCTGACTTTTTTGGCCTGATGCTTAATGACCGTATCCTTTAGGGTGACCTGCCCATCGCCGGCCACCGCCGCCTTCCCCTTATGCCGAATCGCCAAAATTGTTGTACCGCGTAGCTTCATAACTTAATTAGCTCCAATAATTTAATATTGATTTAAAAACCGGTTTTATGGCCTCAGAATTTGTCTGGCCATGAGCAAAACAGGTGCGTTTCGCAACCCGTTGGTTTATTTTCTTGGGTGAGCCTTGTCATAGGTCTCCATCAAACGGTCAATGCTCACATGGGTATACTTCTGAGTTGTCGAAAGGCTTTTATGACCCAGAAGTTCCTGTACCACCCTTAAATCCGCTCCAGAATCCAGCATGTGCGTGGCGAAGCTATGTCGTAATGCATGCGGTGAAACCGGTGTCAGAAGTCCGACGGCGTCCACCAGTTTTCTTAAAATTCTGGCAATCGAACGGACAGTCAAACGCTTGTTGTATCTATTCAGAAATAATGCACCATTTTTCAGCGCTGCGGAATCCATCTGCCGGCCTAGCTGCTCCCGATAAGCTGTTATGGCCTTAAGCGCCTTCTGACCGATGGGTATAATCCGCTGCTTACTGCCTTTCCCCAAAACCCGGATAAGCGCAGATGAAAAATCAACATCAGAAAAATTCATGCCTGCAAGCTCGGATACGCGAATGCCACCGGAGTATAGTGTTTCGAAAATCGCGCGGTTTCTTAGACCCAGCAGGGTATCCGTCTTAATTGAATCAAGAAGCCGAAACATTTCATCAACCGAAAGATAGGTCGGAATGGTTTTATCCTGCTTCGGGGTAAGGACGAGTTCGGCCGGGTTTTCTGAAATGATGCCCTGTTTAACCAGGAATTTAAAAAAAGACCGGATCGCTGACAGCTTGCGGGCAATGGTTGTTTTTTTGTTCCGGCGGTGTAAAAAACCCAGGTAGCCCTCTGATGATTAGCCCGTCAATCTGTGTGGGTGAGACGGCGCGCGTGTGTTTTTGACGGCCTTCGGCTGAGGCTTGGGATTCAGCAATAAATGAAAAAAAAGCTTCAAGATCGTTACCGTAGGCTCGCAGTGTGTGATCTGAATAACCCTTTTCAGTGGCAAGGGATTCTAAGAACTGGCCTATCAAACTTTCTTCGGGATGGGATTCCATTTAGGTTTTTCCCTTAAAACTCGATTAGGGCTTGCAGTTCACCCCAGGAGCCCACTTCTACAAATGGGTGCGGCTCACGATTCCAAGGCTGTTTGAAAAGAACCGGCCGCACGCCGGCATCCTGAAGCGCAAAACAAGTTTCGAGGCGATCATCTATAAAGTAAGAAATATTTCTGTCGAGCAGAATGTTGGTTTTGCCATCATGGGAGCCGGTGGAAATGACTTCAACCGCTGCCGGATCCAACGCCAGTGTTCGCTGTATCCAATCACAAAGAGGGCCCGGGTAAGGACGGGCGGTGACAAAAATAACAGGGCCGTAAAGCCTTCCAAGTCGACTTAAAACTTCAGGAGCACCTGCAATCGGCTTTAATGGCGCCGTATAATCTCCATCCAATATCCGGGTGACAATAGCATCAATGATTTTCGACTCAATCTCAAGACAATCTGTTAAATTGTAACACGTAATGTCTTTATAAAGGATGCCGTCAACATCAAATTCCTGATGGGCGATATCAAGAAACAATGTCATGGTGTCTGCAAATACACCGTCAATATCAAAGGCCACCGAGGCTGGATCGATCATCAGGCTGCTGCCCGCCGTGTCTTTTTTTTGAGTCTGGAAATACGACGTTTATAAATCGTTGCCATTTTCTTATCCCTGGCTTCCAGCGCGGCTTGACGTTTCCCCTTCAGGGCTTTGATCTTTTTCTTTAAAACGGTAACGGTGGCATCCGTCTTTTTTACAGGTGCCGCCTTAATGCCCTTTGTCTTTTGAATTGCGACGATCAATTCTTCTTTTTTCATCCCGTGCACACCGACAATATCCGGCATTTCCTTGGCCATTTCTCGAAGTTCCTTGACCGTCATTTTTTCCAAAGGCTTTTCTTTGGCTTCAGCCGGCTTCTCCCCGGCTTCAGCTGACTTCTCTCCGGCTTCGGCTGGTTTCTCCCCGGCTTCGGCTGGTTTCTCCTCGGCTTCGGCTGGTTTCTCCCCGGCTTCGGCTGGCTTCTCCTCGGCTTCGGCTGTTTTCTCCTCGACTTCGGCTGGCTTCTCCTCGGCTTTTGCTGACTTCTCTTTGGCTTCGGCCGGCTTTTTTTTGGCTTTAGTAAGTTTCTCCTTGTCTTCGGCCGGCTTCTTTTTGGCCTTCGCTGACTTCTCCTTGGCTTCGGCTGGTTTCTCGCTCATTTCTCTTAATTCTCCTTTGCTCTTTCTTGTTGAAAGCATAAACGGAGGCGCAAGGCCCCCGCCTATAACTCGTGCAGGTTCAGTTAAGCTTTCAATTTGTTTAAAAAAAACTTAACCTTTTCTGATATCAGATAAAAAAGTCTAATTCAATACCTATTCTTTTTTTGCCTTATCAGCTATACTTATAAATGACTTGAAAAGCTCAATTGGAAATGGAAAGATAGTAGTCGTATTGTTTTCGGTAGACATCTCCCTCATGGTTTGCAAATATCTTAGCTGTAAGGCCGTGGGATGGTCCTCTATAATCTTGGATGCTTCTGCCAATTTGCCGGCCGCTTGGAATTCGCCTTGAGCATTGATCACCTTTGCTCTCCGTTCCCGCTCGGCTTCGGCCTGTTTGGCCATTGACCGCTGCATTTCGGACGGCAAATCAATGTGCTTCAGTTCCACGGTCGCAACCTTAATGCCCCAGGGATCCGTATGCGTGTCCAATATTTCCTGAAGTTCGGAATTGATTTTTTCCCTCTCAGCTAATAGTTCGTCGAGTTCGGCTTGGCCGCAAACACTTCTCAGGGTGGTTTGAGCCAGCTGGGACATGGCGTAGCTATAATTTTCAACTTCCACAATTGCCTTAATGGGCTCAATCACTCGGAAATAGATAACGGCATTGACCTTTACCGATACATTGTCGCGCGTGATCACATCCTGGGGATCCACATCCATGGCCACCAGCCTCAGGCTCACCTTTACTATTTTATCGACGAGTGGGATCAGAATGATTAAGCCGGGTCCCTTTGGCGGCGATAACACGCCCCAGCCTGAATATAACGCCACGTTCATACTCATTTAAAACGCGAAGCGCCGCAGAAAGGAAAAAAATGACAAGAACAAGTATGGCCACTGGAGTAATAAAACTCATGCTGTCCTCCTTTAGTCGGTTATTCGGTAAGTTCAATTAACCATTTTAGACATTAACAATCTTTAGCCTCTATGTTTTTTTAAATGCCCGCTGGCTCATCCGCGGGATTCGACCTCCAGCATCAAATTCATTACATTTATGACTCGAACTTTTTTACCTTCTTCAATCGTTTGTTTGGATTTTGCGTTCCATAGCTCTCCGTGGACAAACACCTTGCCTTCCGGCGTCAACGCTTTTTTGACAATCCCTATTTCCCCCACCAATCCTCGTGACCCTGTTCTGGGTTTAGATGTTTGCGCGCGAAATACCAACCCGGCAACAAACACAAAGAATCCGGATACCAAAATGACCGTGGGCAGAAGAACCTTCAACGACAATTTCAAATCCGGCCCGGTGTCTTTAAACATCATCAAAGACCCTAAAAGCAACGAAATAATACCGGCAACACTCAAAAGCCCATAACTTGTGATTTTCATCTCCATGATGAAAAAAATAACCGCCAGAATAATCAGCAATATCCCCGCATAATTAACCGGTAAGGTCTGCAACGCGAAAAATGCCAGGATCAGGGCAATACCGCCGACCACTCCGGGAAAAATCGCTCCCGGGTGCGACAGTTCAAAATAAAGTCCGGCAAATCCGATCATCAGCAGAATATAGGCGATATTGGGGTTGCTGATCGCATTTAAAATCTTGGTCCGCAGGCTGGGTTTGATGATTACTTTCTGGGCCTTATCCAGCGTTAAAACGCCTTTATTCTTCATTTTTCGGCCATTGAGTTGCCGGATAAGATCATCGGTGTCTTTGGCAATCAGATCGATGATGTTTTCTTTTAAAGCTTCAGTTTCTGTTACCGAAACACTTTCCCGAATGGCCTGCTCCACCCACTTTTGATTTCGCCCCGCGCTCTGCGGCAACACTCTTAGCATGGGCGACCATGTCGTTGATCACCTTTTCCGACATCTTGCCGCTGATATCCTTGCCTCCGGCGCCGACGGGATGAGCCGCTCCGATATTGGTGCCTGGCGCCATGGCGGCAATATCAGCCGCCATGGTAATCATAACCCCCGCAGAGGCCGCCCGGGCTCCGGGCGGTGATACATAGACAACTACCGGTACCCTGCTGCCAAGAATATCCTGAATGATCAGTCGCATGGATTCGGCCAGCCCTCCGGGCGTATCCAATTCAATGATAATGCAGGCCGCTTCTTCTTTTTCAGCCTTTTCAATGCTGTCTCTTAATAAATTCCGCAGTCCCCGGACTGATCGCATCGGCAACTTCAACAATGTAAATATCGCCTTTGGCAGCCCAGGCCGTATTAAAAATAAAAAGAATGCAAAAGGGCAACAACAGGATAATCAAATATCTAAATTTCATATGGATATTCCTTCATTAGCATCTTCATATCTTCCCACACATCTCGCTTTTTTTCCGGATTGCGCAGAAGATAAGCCGGATGGTAGGTTGGAAGCAGTTTTATCCCTTTATAATTGTGGAAACGCCCCCTGAGTCTGGAAATGGGTTCGGCTGTATTTAAGAGCGTTTGGGCCGCAATGGTACCCAGTGCACAGATAAAGTCGGCCGGATGGCCGCAATCTGACGGTCTAAAAATGGAAAACAGGCCTTAATTTCATCGGGTTGCGGGTTGCGGTTTCGCGGCGGACGGGATTTGACAATGTTACAGATGTACACCTGCTCGCGGGTCAGGTGGATGGCTTCGATAATTTTGGTCAGCAACTGTCCCGCCGGGACCGACAAATGGCTCACCCTGCTGATCTTCCTCAAAACCCGGACCTTCGCCCACAAATACCAGTTTAGCCGAAGGACTGCCGGAGCCAAAGACAATGTTTTTGCGGTGCGCTGCAAGCCTGCAGCGTTGACAATCTCCCAGATCCAGACGAATATCCTTCAGGGTTTCGCAGAGCGCTTGAGGGGCTGCGCCCCAGTCCGCCAGTTTTTCAAGACTGCCGGCGCTGCAGTCAAACCCCCGATGCCCTTTCTCTGATAAATCTTGCAGGGTATGGTTTAACGCATCAATCGTTTTTATTATTTGAGATCTTGATGCCACTGCAAACCGTTATTGCTAGTTTTTTGTGCTTTTCGGAGCTGTTGGGGCACTCAACACCTTGGCGATAATCCGATCAAGCAGTATGTGGGCAACCTCCAGTTTTTCCATGGTGGGCAATGATTCTCTGGTACCGTCTTTAAAAAAAAGCGTAACCGTGTTGCTATCGGACTCAAAACCGGAATCCGACGACCCCACCAGATTGCCCGCAATGATATCAAGGTTTTTTTCAGCCAGTTTTTGGGTAGCGTTTTTTTCCAGATCTTTGGTTTCAGCTGCAAATCCCACCAGAACCTGATGCTTCTTTTTCCGGCCAAGCGCCTTCAAAATGTCTTTATTTTGCTGCAGCCGTAAAACCAGTTCGTTTTTACCTTTTTTAATCTTATGGACTTGGCTTTCTTGCGGACGATAATCGGAAACCGCGGCGCTCTTAATGATCACATCCGCATTTTCCATTTGCTGAAATACGTGGTCCGCCATCTCTTCAGCGGTACGAACTCTGATTGTGGTCACATTCATCGGATCGGCCAGATGCGTCGGGCCGGAAATGAGGGTAACTTCAGCTCCGCGATGCTCTGCCGCCCTGGCAAGGGCAAAGCCCATCTTTCCCGATGAGGGATTGCTGATGAATCGTACCGGATCGATGGGTTCGATGGTCGGACCGGCGGTGACAAGTATTTTTTTCCCAACCAGATCTTTGGGTGACAGGCAACTCGAGAAATCGATCAAAAATTTGTTCCGGTTCGGGGAGTCGCCCCGGACCGGTGGTGCCGCAAGCTAACTGGCCGGAGCCCGGGTTCCATTACAAAATATCCATCGGACCTGAGCGTGTCAAGATTTCGCTGAACCGCTTGGTTTGCGTACATGTGGGTGTTCATGGAAGGGCAAATCAGAACCGGTGATGTGACCGCCAGCATAAAGGTGCTCAAGGCGTCGTCTGCAATGCCGTTTGCCAGTTTTCCAATCATGTTTGCCGTGGCCGGGGCAATAATGACACCATCGGCCTCCTGAGCCCAATCAATGTGCCGCAAAGACGCCTCACTGCCGTCTTGAAACATATCCTTGAAAACCGGCTGCCCCGACAGGGCCTCAAACGTAAGTGCGCCGACAAACCACTGGGCGCTTTTGGTTAAAATAACCCGCACCTCGCCCTCCGCCTTTTTTAATAGCCGCAGGATTTCGATGCTTTTGTAGGCCGCAATACCGCCACAGACAGCCAGAATAACTTTTTTATTTTTAATTCTGTTTTTCATTTTCCATCATGGTTTACGATTTCACGTAAAGACCCATCGAGCCTTAAAGACCAGGCGGAGCCTAGCGGCTTTACGCCAAGCTGAATGTTGCTTATTTTAACAGACCGGTTTGGCGCCTTAGATGGTCGGGGCCACCCAAATTTCAACATAGGTATTAAAGGTCTCGTCGGTGATATTCATCACACACCAGCGATGGGCTTTTTGAAACAGCAGCATGGTTCGCCCGGACTTAAATGAGCTGAGAATCTTCCAACCATCCTTGGCCATATTGCTTTCAAAAAACGATATTAATGAACTGGTTTCAATACGACCCTTTAAAATCAGTACCCCGGCAGAAAAACCCTCGGTTTGGTAAATAAAAGATGATTTTTTGTCGACCTTGAGCTCTTTGGGAACCAGAACATCGCCGAAATCATAATACAGGGCCGGCACCCCGGAGCCGGTTTTCGCTGAGGGTGCCGTGGCGGTTTTATCCTTTTTGGTTAACGACGAACAGCCGCCGGCAGAAATGACCATAGCGATCACCAATCCTAAAATTACCGGGTACAGCCTTTTTTGTGGGTCAATGGTTACCATTTGTCCTCCTTTATTTAAGTCGTTGCGCAGTAAATGTTATCATCAGCGATCTCCAAAAAGAGACCTGCTTTGTTTGAGACCGCCGCTCGCTTATATCTGAAGATATTTATCTATATTTTGTTATGTCTTAATTCGCTTTGAGCAAGATACCACTTATAGGTGCTTTTAATGCCTTCGCGCAGACTGATGCGGGGCTTCCATCCCAGCTGTGTTAATCGCGATATATCCAACAGTTTGCGGGGTGTGCCATCCGGCATCGAGGTGTTCCAGCTGACAGCGCCTTCATAGCCGACCACTTCTTGCACGACCTCCGCCAGTTCCGCGATACGAATATCTTTTCCGCTGCCCACATTAATATGGGATACCCGGCTTCGATCTTTTCGATCGGAATTTGCCGAGGCCGAATGTGACTTTGTGTGTCGGTTGATCCGGTTGTTCAAAGGGCACTGCACAAGCAGCCGCATAAGCATCATCGGCCAGATTACACAAAAACAGGCAGGCTGAGGCCAGATCATCGACATGCAAAAATTCCCTTTTGGGCCGCCCGCTGCCCCAAAGGCGGATGGGCAGATGGCAGCTGAGAATCGGACCCCCGGGTACGGGCAATCTTCTTTCAAATCCTGTTGAAAATCAACCGAAATGGGACCAAATAAAGCTTCATCCTTCTGAATGCTTTCCCAATCCCCGCCGCGGGCAAGTTTTGCCAGATGAAACTTGCGCATCATGGCCGGCAGAACGTGTGAATTTTCCAGGTCAAAATTATCATTGGGTCCATAGAGATTGGTGGGCATTACCGAACGGTAATGCGTCCCATACTGGAAATTGTAAGACTCACATAGCTTGATGCCGGCTATTTTTGCAATCGCATAGGGTTCATTGGTGGGTTCCAGAATTCCGGTCAAAAGCTGCTCTTCACGCATCGGCTGTTGGGCATATTTAGGATAAATACATGAACTGCCCAAAAATAACAACCGTTGCACCCCCGACCGGTAAGCTTCATGAATCACATTGGCCTGGATCATGATGTTTTCAAAAATAAACTCGGCCCGATAGGTGTCATTGGCATGGATACCGCCAACTTTCGCTGCAGCTAAAATAACCGCATCGATTTTTTCATTTTCAAAAAAATGGCGCACCGCTGCTTGATTGACAAGGTCCAGTTCGGCATGGGACCGCGTGATGATGTTACCATAATTTTCAGCCTGCAGCCGACGATAGATCGCAGAACCGACCATCCCCGCATGACCGGCCAGAAAAATGCGAGAATGCTGCGGCAAAACGCTTGAATGTTCTTGAGGACCGGCAGGCTTGGGATTTGGGTTTAATCATGTCTGCTTATACCACTTGAACCTATCTCAAAAATAGTAGATAGGTTTTTTAGCCTGCCATTACTCGGCCTGGTTATACGTTTGAAAGCCTTCCTGCAGGCACAGCTCATCTTTTTCGGCCTCCAAAATGTCCATGGCCACCATTTCTTTTACCAAATCCGCGAAAGTCGTTTGGGGTTGCCAGCCCAGCTGCTGTCGGGCTTTGGAGCTGTCGCCCAGCAATGTATCGACTTCAGTCGGACGAAAATAACGGGGGTCGATGCACACCACCTCGTCGCCGTTTTTGGCATCAATCCCTTTTTCTTGAAGCCCCTGCCCTTGCCCAGCGAATGGAGATGCCCACTTCTTTGGCCGCCAGTTCGATAAATTCACGCACCGAATGCTGCTCGCCGGTTGAAATAACGTAATCATCGGGCTGGTCCTGCTGGAGCATCAGCCACTGCATTTCGACATAATCCCTGGCGTGGCCCCAGTCCCGGCGAGCATCGAGATTGCCGACGTAGAGCTTTTTCTGCAAGCCCTTGCTAATGCGTGCCATGGCACGTGTGATTTTGCGGGAAACAAAAGGTTTCGCCCCGAATGGGGGATTCATGATTAAACAAAATACCGTTGCAGGCATACATTCCATATGCTTCGCGGTAGTTAACCGTAATCCAGTAGGCATAAAGTTTGGCCACGCCATAAGGCGAACGGGGATAAAATGGTGTGGTTTCAGTTTGCGGTGTCTCCTTGACCCGCCCATAGAGTTCTGACGTCGAGGCCTGGTAGAAACGGCTCTTATCAATGCGATCCAGTATGCGAATGGCCTCCAGCAACCGCAGCGTACCGAGAGCATCTGCATTGGCTGTATATTCAGGGGTTTCAAAGGAAACCATCACGTGGCTTTGAGCGGCCAGGTTATAAATCTCATCGGGCTGGACTTCCTGGATGACTCGGATCAGGTTGGTTGCATCGGTTAAGATCACCATAATGCATGAAAAAGCGTACATCTTTCCTCATGGGGGTCTTTGTATAAATGATCCACACGCGCGGTGTTAAACGAAGACGCCCGGCGTTTGATACCGTGTACCTGATAGTTTTTGTTCAGCAGAAACTCGGCCAGGTAGGCACCGTCCTGACCGGTAATTCCGGTTATAAGCGCACGTTTCATCAACTTCTCCTAACGATAACGTTAATTAAGTTAAAAGTTATCTGTTATTCGTTATTCGTTTCAAAGGAATGATGTCTAATTTTATATTTAGCTTTTCATTGTAACATGAAATGAGGCGTCCATTGACTTCTAATAACAAATAACTATTAACGCCTAATTTAGCGTTTATCGCTAAATTAGAGTATAATTCACAGGGTCCTGAAATAGTCTATCGTCGCCTTAAGTCCCGCCTCTAATTGCGTTTCGCGGTTCCCATTTCAGTTTATCCATTGCCAGTTCAATGTTGGGTTTACGCTGCAGCGGATCATCTTCAGGAAGCGCTTTAAAAACAATTTCCGACTTGGATCGGGTAAGGGCGATGATCTTTTCCGCCAGCTCAAGAATACTGTACTCTTCCGGATTTCCCAGATTCAGCGGTCCGGTAAAGTCCTCGGGGGTGTTCATCATCCGGATCACCCCCTCGATCAAATCATCGACGTAGCAGAAGGAACGCGTTTGCTTCCCGTCACCGTAAACCGTGATATCTTCATTTTTTAAGGCCTGGAGGATAAAATTACTCACCACCCGGCCATCGTTGGGGTGCATCCGCGGTCCGTAGGTGTTGAAAATCCGGATAACTCGAATCTTGAGTTTGTGTTGCCGATAATAATCAAAAAAAAGCGTCTCGGCACATCGTTTGCCTTCATCGTAGCAAGAGCGGATTCCCACGCAGTTAACATTGCCCCAGTAATCTTCTGTCTGTGGATGCACAGTCGGATCGCCGTATACCTCTGATGTGGAAGCCTGCAAAATCTTCGCTTTCGTGCGCTTGGCCAGGCCGAGCATGTTAATGCAGCCATGCACATTGACCTTGGTGGTTTGCACCGGATCGTTTTGATAGTGAATCGGCGATGCCGGACAGGCAAAATTATAGATTTCATCGACTTCGAGATAGAGTGGAAATGTAATGTCGTGCCGGACCACCTCAAAGTAGGGATTCTCCAGAAGGTGAACAATATTTCTTTTGGTACCGGTATAAAAATTGTCTACACAAACCACGTCGCAATTTTCTTTCAAAAGGCGTTCACAAAGAAATGAACCCAGAAACCCTGCTCCACCGGTCACCAGAACTCGTTTTCGAAAATGCATATGCTGGCCTATTTTTGTTTAATTTAGATTATGATTGGCTTTACCCCCGCAATCCGTTTCGGGGTAATTAGAATAGAATATGCTTATATCACGAAGATAGCTAAATTAGCAACAACCTTTCGATATATCAATGAATCTCGTCACGTAAACCTCGCCCGACAGGATCATCAAAGTGCCAATGGACAAATCGTCAAGCCATCCGAAAGCCATCGCACGCTAGATTGAGATTGGGTGCCGTTATCAATTGATTTGGAGGGTATTTAACATTAAAGAGGTTCTTGAATTATCGAGGCCGATCTGATATGCGGATAGGACGGTAAAATAGTAAAATCATTTAACCCTATGTATTTAAAAGTTGATCCGCCCCCGTAGCTCAGTGGATAGAGCAATGGATTCCTAATCGTACACCCTGCATGGATGGACTTAGAGATACCCTGCCTTTACACCTAATCCCTAAGATAAAGTCAACCCTGAGGAAATATTTAAAACTCGACCTTCTTTATCACCAATGATCCTGCTACGGGAGTTCCACCGGTAGCATTTCGGCTGTTTAAGTCTCGCTTGCATTCTCGCTTGCGCTCTTTTGCTCCTCAATTTGAGTGCCTGAGTCCTCGTCAAATGAGTCATAAGCAGCTAACAATAACATACCCCTTCTCAATGCCGCGAGAAAGCCTGCAACGGATAGAATCATCGCGAATACAGAAAAACCTGATATAAGCAGCCTAATTAATAAAAGTTTTTCCTTCTCTGTTGAAATCCGATAGACAATCCCACTATACATAGAGATAGATAAGGCCATTATAAGAAGGACGATTGAACCGAAAAAGAGAGCTTGGATTACTATCTCATCGGCCTTCCGATAATATTCATTTGTTTTATACTTTTCGATGAGAGCCAATCGCTTTAATTGAGGAAATAAAAAAGAATCAAATCGAAAATGACCAATGAAGTAACTCAAAAATTTGATGTGATTCAATCTTCCATAGATCATCTTTTAACCGTGTCTTTCTCTAAGAACAGTTCAACAGTTTACCCACTTGCTGTAAATATTGCGAAAGGAGCTGCTCGTTACGCCGAAGCAAATATTGGGAGGAAACTTGTGCATTTTGTGGCATTTTCAAAGACACGAGAAGATGCAGGGCGTGCCATTGCTTTGGTTAATTATGTGTCCAGCTGGAAAGCAACGCAGGTTTTTACAGGTGGAAAGCCCGTTCGGAACGCTTGGCAAGTAACCAGTGTATTGGAATGCTATCTGGAAGCAAGTGCCAGCAAAGATTGGACTGCTCATTGTCATTACATTATAGATGATCCTTTTATCGAAGAGCCAGAGGGACAAAACTCATCTTTAACCTGGAGCTTATCGGAGAAGCCCCAAGCACCAAAGCAAGCCTTAGAAATTGATAGATATGTATTTCCGTGTAAATTTTTATGGGAAGAACGTTTTGAATTTCAAATTGACCATCCAGCGAAACCTGATGACCAGATACAGGCAGGAGCTGTTAAATTCGGATGTAATTGGTGTCCAAATTTCGAATCTGAAGCTTTCAAAAAAATAGGAATGAGAAAAATCAGCAGAGACATTTTTACGTAATCTAATTTAGGAAATACTGACGTTATCATAAAAATCAAAGGGCGACTTTGGATTTACCAAGAGCCACCCTTAACGAGAGTGAGTAAATGTAACCTCCCCCCCTCTCGATTGCTTTCCTTTTGGCTTTCTTTTTTGGGTGGCTCAGAGTCCATCACCTTGCAGACAAAGGCAGAAGGTCTTGTAACACAAGGTTGAGACTTAGAACCACCACGTGAAAGAAGGAGTGAACAAAGGTGCTATTAAATCACCTATAATTTTAATATAAGCATCGGGGATGGAAGGATCAAGGTGGGATTTGAACGACAAGTTGACAAACTAAAAGACGTCGAAGGAAGGCCCTGGGAAATGCTAACGACGCTTGCGCTGCTAATGTCTTCCTCAGGGTTTCCCCTCGTTTTGTTTTATTGGAATAAATTCAATTTAAGTTTTCATTGAAATATCCGATAATTAAAATAGCTAAAAAATATTTATTGACAAGTTCTGAAAAGCCAATATAATCATATATGCGTCTGGGCAGAGTCGCTAAGCGTCTCATCGGGGGGCCAATGGCCCCACTCCCAGTCGCTTTTTTTATCCCTTAACCAGAAAAGGGAAAAAGCTTTGCATCTTTGCTATTTAGATGAATCTGGAACCTCCCAAATTCCAGGCAATACATCCCACTATGTTCTTGCTGGGATTCAAATTCCTGCCAACCAATGGAAGTTCTGTGATAATGCCATCCAAAAAATAAAGCGCAAATATAAGCTGGAAAAGGCTGAGATTCACACAGCCTGGCTCTTGCGTCCGTACCCAGAACAGAAAAAAATACCCAAATTTGATTCTCTGGATTATTCCAAACGCCGATTAGCTGTAAATAAATTTAGGAAAAAAGAGTTATTAAGACTACAAAAATCAAAGCCTAAAACTTATCGGCAGCTTAGAAAAAATTATGCAAAGACACAAGACTACATCCATCTAACGTATAAGCAGCGAGAAAACCTAGTGTTAAAATTATCACAGATGGTGAGCGATTGGAATTTTTCTCGGCTGTTTGCGGAATGCATTGATAAAATTTATTTTGATCCTTCAATTCACGGCGCTTCCGCTGATGAGCAGTCAGTCGAGCTAGTCGTTTCACGTTTTGAACAAGATCTGCCAATCACCTCGACTCCAGATGATCCTAATATGGGAATGCTAATCCATGATAACAACCCAACAGTCGCAAAAAAATTGACTGATATTATGATTCGCTTTCATGATGCCGGAACTTTGTGGACTAAAGTTAAGAATATTATTGAAACACCTCTCTTTGTGGACAGCAAATTAACCGCTATGGTACAGATTGCAGATTTATGCAGCTATGCGCTTAGACGATACCTTGAAAAAGGTGAAACTGCTTTATTCAACAATGTATATAACCGAGCTGACAGAAAAGATGGGAGAGTAGTAGGTGTCCGTCATTTCTCTGAAAGAACTTGCACTTGTCTGATATGTCAATCAAGGTAGACTTTGACCAAATCAAGACTATCGTTGGACGTCGGTAACCCATTGCGGATTTTCCTTCCCTTTTCTAAAAGTCCCCGTGAATGGTGTCTGAGCGAGTCTCAGCGTACATATTTGGATTGTTTTAGATGGTTGAGGTTAAGGCCATAGTCGAAATGGTCCACAACCTTCTCCTTAAGCATCTTGGGCTTGAACCTTTTGATATGCCGGCCTTTCGTCTGACCTGCCAGGGCATGAAACCGGAATGGGAATTGAATGCTCGGTCGATGAATTGGAAGATGCCATAGAGGAGTTGAGTGGCAGGCTGACGGACTAAAGGAAACGAAAAAGGGGGAGCCAGCGGTGAACCCTTAGCTCTCCCTTATTTAAACACTTCATCTGCTACCTCAGTTCCCCGTCTTAAGGCAGAGTTCATGATGTGCGAATAACGCTGAGTCATTTTGATGTCTTTGTGACCGAGCAATTCTTTCAGTACGAACAGATCAACCTTGCCGGATGACGCCAGGTGTGAAGCATAAACGTGGCGTAATCCGTGGAACCTTAAATTGATTCCGGCCTTCTTTCTTATCCGGCCCCAGGTGCGTGAGAATGAATGATAATACTTGCCGGTAACACAGGGGAACACCAAATCAGACACCTTAATCCCCTCAGCCTTCTTTAGGACTCTCAAGGCTTGCTGATTGACAGGTACGGTATGAGTCTCTTTATTCTTAGTGTCCTTGAAGGTCACCAGACCATTTACCCAATCGATGCAATCCCAAGTAAGGCCGAGTATCTCACCTTTCCTTTTACCGGTGTAGAGAGCGAATAAGACGACGAGAGAAGCCCTTTTATTGGAGTCTTCAGCCAGTACGGTAAGGAGCTTTCCTATTTGCTCAGGTGTCAGGTTCTCAGTCATCTTATTGTCGAACTTTGGTAGCTTGATTGATCGACACGGATTCTCACCCCTGTATTCCCTCTGCTGAATGCTCCAGTTATAAACACGGTTGATTAGCTGAAGCACTTGTTTCCTGGTTGCCGGAGCATGAGTCTTATTCATCCCATCAATGATGCCTGGAAGAAGTATCTGAAACACGCAAAGCTGAATAAGCAATCATGGAAGGCAGATGAGTCCAGGTGGCTC
>PVMK01128408.1_pt1 | contig 26208 bp, 22 predicted proteins | sample 1853481 | NCBI WGS metagenome assembly PVMK01 (sample SAMN08533507, study PRJNA380276) | Marine sediment metagenome, whole genome shotgun sequencing project.
CTGATATCGGAAACGACAAAACAAATGCCCTTATTCTTTGAATTTTTTTTCGCCTCTTTTAGCATGGGCAGAGAGAAATCTATCCCATAAATCCTTGTTCCCGTCGGGGCAAAACGGCTCAGGTGACCGGCCATCTCGCCGGTGCCTGTACACATATCCGCCCATAAAATCCCGTCAGTTTTTGCTGCGATTTTTGCAGCCTGTTTGCGCCACATTTTATCGAGCCAGAATGTGAGTAAATGGTTTACTATCTCATAGGTGGCCGGCACCTCCGAAAACATCTTTTTAACAAATATGGTGGAAAACCTGGAAGTCATTTATTTTTTCCCCTTATCGTGACATACCCAGGGGCAATCCGGATATCCTCAATGGGACAGGCAGGAGCAGCATACCGGCCCAGCAATATACGTGCAAGCGGATTTTTTCGCCGAAGCTTATCCATTTAACCATCAAAGAGGATTATCTTCGAAGATATTTCGGCGTTCAATGCCGAGGATAATAACGTGGTGGCGCACACCAGGTGCGTCTAATCGGGCTAATCTAGGCATGTGTATTTCCTACTACATCACATTCACCATGTCAGCTTACTTATGTTATTATGACCGTCCCGCATTCTTCAATGAAATATCAACATGATACCGAAGATCAGCCTGGTAAAGCCAGTTAATCCCTTAGAATTATTTCCAACCTCCTCAACCCTGTTACGAATACCAGCTACAAGAGTCTCGATCTCGGTTTTCTTAAGCCCCATCGGGAAACCAAGATCAGCATCGGTTTCTAACAAACCTCAAGTAGTAACTACTCAGGTTGCCGGGTTCACGGTTCAGGGTTCACGGTTGGTCGCTTTCCGGTCCTCATATTTCTTGAGATAGCTGATGAAACTACGAACGACGGTACAGGTTCAAATGTTCATGGGTTCAAGGCCTCATTCTCGTCTCCGGACTGCATTTTAGATGCGTATTTACGAGAAAAGTGTCAGCTTTGTAAGGCCTAATCCAAACTTGGAGTCAAATTGGCAATTATTTGGGGAAATGAGCATTTTTTTGACGAGAACTTTGGGTCTTCGATGTCTTCTTGTCCTTAACCCTGAACGTTGAACCCCTGGCCCAGACCGATCATCGGCCCTATGTATTCGAAAAGTATAGTCAAAGCCTAGTCAGCACAACTTTAGCATTATGCCACGAGTCGCACCAGGGCGAGCCTGAACCCCTGAACCTGAGTAGTCACCAGTAAGTATTTTACATTGTTGACAAAACATCAAGGTTGGAATAGCCTTCCCTAAACCTGAATCTATCCCAAGGAGCGCACCCCCATGCCCGTCACCAAAGCCACCCTGGCAGACTCAGTCTTCAAAACTTCAGACCTCCAAAAAAACGAATCCATAGTCATCATTGACTCCCTCCTGGAAATCATCAAAAGCACCCTTGAATCAGGAGAGGACATCTTAATCAGCGGATTCGGAAAGTTCACCGTCAAAGAGAAAAAGACCCGTAAAGGAAGAAACCCACAAACCGAGAAACCTCTGCAACTTGATGCCAGGAAGGTTGTTCTCTTCAGATGCTCCGCAGTCTTAAGAGAAAAAATCAACAAAAAGAAAAAAAGAAAGAAATCACAGAGACCCCGGTGAGTTAAAGAGACTGAAACCCACTGACCCCACCCGAGCTACCCAAACCCCTCAAATCTTGAAGGAAGCTTACAAAAATGGCCCGTGTTTGCCACCTGATATCATTTTAGAAACAGAGACAAAAATCAAAATAAATGCACCACCTCAGACACACAACCGGTTAAGCCTCTTAAGAAAAAATGGCTATGAGATTCAATGGAGAAGTCTGTCCAATTTAGGCCAAAATAGATGCGAAATTCAAAATTCGCAGCTTCAAAAAAGATATGCCTCCCTGCCCACGGTAACTAAAACAAAATTCCCGGCATGGAATAACTCAGAAGCTCAACATATTGTGACTCTTTTCCGCTTGACACACAAGGTTGATTGCCTCTATGCTCCTTCTCGGAAAAAGTGAGTTCTTATCATCGAACACTGCGGCAGATGTCGCTGACACTGGAATCATCGTAACAATGATTTCACCCGGATGTGTCAATACACAGTTGATGCGTGACTCCGACTGGACCGGAAAATCAATCAGCGCAGAGAAAAGCGCAGGTCTCGTGATCGCACTAATCGAAAGACTGGAGCCGGAGATGAAAAGCAGGTTAGTTATATTTAACGGAGCGATCGTGCCATGGTAGAGCGACCTTTGAGAAATAAATATGAGCAAGGCTTGGGTAAAAATGCAGCAAATTTTACGCCGCTAACCCCTTTGTCTTTTATTGAAAGAACGGCCCGAGTGTTCCCAGATCATAAGGCTGTGATCCATGGGGAGATACAAAGAAGCTGGGTAGAGACTTATCAAAGGTGCATTGAGTTGGCATCTGCCCTTAACAACAAGGGAATAGGTAAAGGTGATACCGTAGCCATGATGCTGCCCAATGTTCCTGCCGCTTTAGAAGCCCATTTCGGTGTTCCTATGTGTGGAGCAGTTTTGAACGCTTTGAATATTCGACTCGACGCGAAAACAATTGCTTTTATCCTAGACCATGGAGAAGCAGAAATTCTGCTCACCGACAAAGAGTTTTCCACCACAATCAAAGAAGCTCTTTCGTTATGCAAATCAAAGCCACTGGTTATTGATGTGGACGATGCTCTGGCCCCTGATGGCGAACTGTTAGGGGAAATAGAATACGAAGCCTTCCTTGCAGAAGGCGACACAAGTTATGAATGGCAATACCCAAAAAATGAATGGGATGCAATATCGTTAAATTACACTTCGGGAACCACCGGCAATCCAAAAGGGGTGGTTTACCACCATCGCGGGGCAGCCCTTAACTCGCTAGGCAACATCACGGCTTGGGCTATGCCCCAACAACCAACGTACCTTTGGACCCTTCCAATGTTCCATTGCAACGGTTGGTGTTTCCCTTGGACTATTACGGCTCTGGCTGGAACTCATATCTGTCTACGAAGAATGGAACCGGGCCCAATTTACGACGCCATCATTAACCATGGGGTTACACACATGTGCGGGGCGCCCACTGTGATGGGTATGTTGGTCAACGCATCCTCTCAAGAAAAAAGAACCTTACCTCTACCAGTTAAAGTATTCACCGCTGGAGCAGCTCCGCCCCCCACAATTCTTGAACAAATTGAGCGATTAAACTTTGACATCACTCACGCTTATGGCCTTACTGAATGTTATGGCCCCGGGGTGGTTTGTGAATGGCATCCGGAATGGGATGAATTGCCTACGGCTGAAAAATATGCCAAGAAAGCAAGACAAGGAGTTCCTTATCTAGTCATGCAGGACCTGACAGTAATGAACCCTGAAACCATGCAGAAAACACCTGCAGATGCTCAGACCATGGGCGAGGTGTTTATGCGAGGAAACAATTTAATGAAGGGCTATCTTAAAAACGAAAAATCTACGGAAAAAGCCTTTTCAGGCGGATGGTTTCATACAGGCGACTTGGGCGTGATGCATCCCGATGGATATATTGAATTAAAAGACAGGTCCAAAGATATTATTATTTCTGGCGGTGAAAATATTTCTACCATTGAAGTCGAGGGAGTGTTGTACCAACACCCAGCGGTTGCCGAAGCGGCAATAGTAGCAAAACCAGATGAAAAATGGGGGGAAATACCCTGTGCTTTTGTTCATTTAAAAGAGGGGGCCCAAGCTTCCGAAGAAGAGCTAATTCAGTTTTGTAGGGATAATCTGGCACATTTTAAATGTCCTAAGAAAGTAGTTTTTAATGAGCTCCCAAAAACATCCACAGGCAAAATACAGAAGTTCATTCTGAGAGAGCAAGCCAAAACACTCTAACCCAGACATTTTGTTATCAAGAAATAGTCTTTCACAATCAGGTAGTCGGATATCTGAAGTATCTCGGTTAAGATCACAATTGGCGGATACACTTGTTACAGGTTATGGGCTTTCCCTCGCTGAGACTGCCCGCCAATTGGAGGTTACCACCTCCGCCATTGCTAACGGGATGAGACGTAACAAGATTTAAGTGTAATTTGTAAACAACGTCCCCTGGTCTTAAGAAACGGCCAAACCCCACCCCATCAATTACAGGTTAGATCTCCCGGACTTATTGAGAAGTTACCTTGAAACAGAGCAATATACTGAAATCAAAGGATTTTTACGATTGGCGATGGTGACTTTGGGTCAAGCGTTCACGCGCCTTCTTTAAAAACCTGAGATTTCCTTAAGATAACGAAAGAGGGTCCGTGAGGATTTTTCGCCTTTTCCTGTTTCATGGCTGTTGCGTGCGTTTCTTGCAAGCTGTGCCAGACGCTGTCTTTCAGCATCAGGGCAGTTGCTTAGAATCTCCTCAATAATCTGCCTGTTTCCCTTTTTTATTTCATCTCGCCACTTTTCAATTTGTTTAAAGGCACGGGGTCTTATGAAAGCCACCGTGTCTGATGTTTTTCAGGGCATTCTGTATGGGTTCAGGGTCGATATGACGCATCAGTGTGCCGATGTATTGCATTTGTCTCCGTCTTGCTTCGTGACTTTTTGTTTTCCGGGCAAGCATGACAGCCTTTAGAAGCTCTTCCTCCAGATCAATACCCCGAAGCTGTTCCGATGACAGGGTTACAAGTTGTTCGCCAAGCTTCTGTAAAGCCCTGGCTTCATTTTTTTGCTGTGTTCTGCTTTTATGATCATCATCCATTTTCTAAACCCTTTCGCTTTTTCTCCCGCAAGCTAAGGTTTTTTGAATGCAATTGTTTCTCTGATAGTCTCCAGTTCCGCCCACCTCTCATATGCCTCATCCAACTCCTGCTGCAGTTTTTCGACCTTTTCTTTCGCCAGCCTGACCCTCTCTCCTGTTCCCCGGTAGAACTCTGAATCTGCCATCTCTGTATAAAGACCCTTCTGCTCCTGCTCCAGTGCCTCAATCCGACCGGGCAGATCCTCCAGCTCCTTTGCTTCCTTGAAGGTAAGCTTCCGGGGACGGTCTTTTTTGGTCTTTGGTTTCCCGTTTGACGGCCTCTTCCCGCTCTCCTTTTTATCAGTCGGGTTTGATCGCTGACTTAACCAGTCGTCATATCCGCCTGCATATTCCGTGAGTACGCCATCGGATTCAAACACAAGGGTACTGGTCACCACATTGTTAAGGAACTCCCGATCATGGCTTACGAGAAGTATGGTTCCGGAATAATCAAGCAGCCGTTCCTCAAGCAGTTCAAGGGTCTCAATATCAAGGTCATTGGTGGGTTCATCCATGACAAGGACATTGGAAGGCCGTGCGAAGATACGGGCAAGAAGAAGTCTATTCTTCTCTCCGCCGGACAGGATACCCACAGGACTTCTGGCCCGGTCTGGTGAGAAGAGAAAATCCTTTAGATATCCTATCACGTGTCGTTGTCTGCCGTTGATGTCAATCATCTCCTTCCCTTCAGCCACGTTATCCTGAACCGTCATGTTTTTGTCCAGCTGATCACGAAGTTGGTCAAAATAAATTACCTCCAGTCTGGCCCCTGTTCTGACCCGGCCCTTGTCCGGGTCCATATTCCCGAGCAGTATTCTGAGAAGAGTGGACTTGCCAATACCGTTAGGACCGATAATACCGATCCGGTCCCCCCGGATAATCCTGACGGAAAAGTCTCTAATAAGGGTAGTTTCACCAAAGCCATGGCTGATCCCCGTTGCCTCAATCACAAGCTTGCCTGTACGTTCCGCCTCCTGGATCTGTATCCTGGCGTTGCCCGTCTGTATACGCCAGGCCTTTTGTTCCTCCCGCATCTTGATAAGGGCTCTGACCCTGCCCTCATTTCTTGTGCGTCTTGCCTTGATGCCCTTTCGGATCCAGGCCTCCTCCTTTGCCAACCGCCTGTTAAATTGGTTTCTCTGGTCCCCTTCGACTTCTAACGCTTCCTGTTTGCGTATCAGGAAGGCTCGGTATCCGCAAGCCCAGCTAAAGAGTTGACCCCGGTCTATTTCAATGATCCGTGTGGCAAGTTTTTGAAGGAACATTCTGTCGTGCGTCACAAAGATGAGGGTCCCCCCGTATTTTTCCAGGAACTCTTCAATCCATCCTATGGCGGTTATATCCAGATGGTTGGTCGGCTCATCAAGGAGGAGGATATCCGGTTCTGCCACCAGGGCCCTGGCAAGAAGAACCCTCCGTTTGAACCCCACGGACAGTTTTTCGAACCGGATATCGGGGTCCAGGGATAATCGCGTCAGCACTGTCTCAACCTGCTGGTGGACCAGCCATCCCTGTTCCTTATCCAACCTCTCCTGAAGCGCATCCATCCTCCTGAGCGCAGACTCATCTGCGCCTTGGACCAGCCTGTTTGTCAGTTGGTGATATTCTTCCAGTAGTGCCCCCACCCTGCCAAGCCCGGCTGCAACCACATCATGAACAGCCCCCGTAATATTGGGTGGCAGGTCTTGAGAAAGACCTGCTATGGTGGTCCCCTTCTTAAGAGCGATCACCCCGTTGTCCGGCACGATTTTGCCGCTTATCAGGTTCAGCAATGTTGTCTTGCCTTCACCGTTCCGTCCCAGAAGGCAGACTCTCTCCCCTTTTTCTGCCTGCATGTTTACCTTTTCCAGCAAGGGGGGGCCGCCAAAACTTATGCTCACATCCCGTAAACTCAAAAGAGCCATTTGTCTGCTTCAACCCCAACTATAAGATATTTCAATTGGTAACCATATTCATGGATTATGTATAAACAGAACCCTTGGTTCCATTTTTTTGTTAACTCCCGCTTCCATACCAGCGGACCTTTGTGTAAGTAAACCCCCTGGGACGCATATTTACCGAAAAACCGTGAAAAATTTTAAGAAGTGTGCTATAATATGATCCTTTACGTTAGACATGTTAATTAATATGATAAAAGAGGAGATACATTACCATGAACATAAAGGAAATATGTTTTTATCTGAGCGCTTTGGCTTTAATTGGCGGATTGACCGCGTGCGATAGTGATACACCCGAAACAAAGCCATCGGCTGCTGAAGGTCAACAAATCCAGAAATCGGTAGAAACTCCTGCTATTCCTCAAGCTCCGGCAAAAAGTGGAAAAGTCGTGGAAAAACTGGATGCAAGCAACTATACATATGTACGGCTGGATGATGGGTCAGGTACTGAAATTTGGGCTGCCGTTCCCAAAACGCAATTAGAGATCGGAGAGGAAATTACACTGATGGGCGGATCTGTTATGAGCAATTTCACCAGCAAGACCTTGAACCGGACATTTGAGTCCATCATTTTTGCCAATGGTGTTGTCAAAGCCTCAGACGATAAAACCGCTCACACCTCAGGAGACGCTACCGGCAGCGTCTCAAAGACCGTAAAATCAAAAACTCAAGGCATGACTTCACAATCAGCCAGCGGGAGCAAGCGTGCAATTGTGTCTTTCGCCGGCTTGAAAGTGGAAAAAGCAACCGCTCAGAACGGCCATACGGTTGGTGAACTATTTGCGAAAGCTACTGACCTGGATAAACAGAAAGTAACAATAAAAGGTCGCGTTGTAAAGATATCCCCTAACATTATGGGAAAAAACTGGTTCCATATTCAAGATGGCACCGGAGATCCGACGAAAAACACACATGATCTGGTGGTTACATCATCCGCCATTGCAGAAAAAGGGGCCATTCTCTCCTTTGAAGGCGTTGTGGCCGCCAATAAAGATTTTGGTTCCGGATACAAATATGATGTCATTGTGGAGGATGCAGTCATTGTGAAATAATTTGTGCCTGGTGAAATCTGTTTGAAAGCAAAAAACAACACCCAAGATGTGGCTTTATTTGGGATCTAAGGGTTTGCGCAAAAAACCAAATGTTATCACTGCCTTGTAGCTGGAAGAAATAATTTGTTGCTCTCCCGTAGGATTCACTTTTTTCTCAACGTCACACGAAGAGTGGCAGCGGCTTGGGATATGGCTTGTTTTGCCGCTTCGAAAACCCCCCACCATCCAAAAAAACCGTGGATCATGCCTTGGTAGCAGGTGTAGGTCGTGGGTACACCCGCTTCGTTGAGACGGCGTGCATATTCCTGACCTTCGTCTACGAGAGGGTCATAGCCCGCAGTGATTATCAAGGCTGGTGGAAGACCGTTTAGGTCTTTTTCCAATCCGGGGGAGGCGCGCACATCGCCGTAGTCTTCAGGGGCAATATAGTTATCGGTGAACCATTTTATGAGGTCCCCGGTCAAACGATAGCCCTGCGAAAGGCGTTTGTGGGACTCGCTGGATGCAGACATATCCGTGGCCGGATAGATCAACAGTTGGAAGGCGATCTTGGGGCCGTTTTCCCGTTTTGCTATTTGAGTAACCACAGCAGCGAGATTGCCCCCTGCGCTGTCGCCACCAACAGCCAGTCTGCCGGCATCACAGCCTAATGTTGCCGCATTCTCGAAAACCCAGCAAGTGGCTGCGTAGCAATCGTCCACCGCCGCGGGGAAACGGTGTTCCGGACCCATGCGGTAGTCGATTGAAACGATCAAACAGCCCGATTCATTGGCCAAGGCGCGCAGCGGGGTGTCGTGACTGTCCAAATCCCCGATGGTGTAACCCCCTCCGTGATAAAACACAAGAACCGGCAAGGCTTCATCGTCGGTTGGTTTTGGCGTGTAGATACGGATGGGGATGTGCCTCGCCGGGCCGGGGATGGTCCGATCTTCGATGCGGTAAACATCTGGTTTTTCCGGATTCAGTACTGCCATAGCCTCCAGGTACATTTTACGGGCTTCGACTGCCGAGACCTCATTGAGGGCGGGCTTGCCGCTTTGCTCTATCACATCGAGAATCCAGCGTGCCTGCGGGTCGAGCGTCATGATCGTTCCTCCTTTCTGTCTATGTTGTTGTTGGTTTACCCTAACGTTGCAGAAATATTTGGCCCAAAACCGCTTTGCTCGCTCTATATCGGGCCATCAAGAAACGTTTGCCTATTTTCAAGACCTCACCGTATGTTTAATACGCTTTCGTCCTTGAAAATGACCAAACATCCCTTGCTGACCCAATCTATAGCGTTTTGAACTCAAATTTTATGCAACGTTAGGGTTTAGTGAACCGTTTGCTTAACAGTCTACATCAGACATCATGTACCGGGCATATGATTTATTGTACCAAAAATCTCATCAATACGGTCTTATTGCACCACCATGTATTCTGTGTTGACGGTCCCGCTGTTGGCATCAAACATAATAGAACTTACAGTTGACGCCGATGACTGCAAGGTGAACGAAGCATTCCATCCGCCCTGAAGAGTGAATCCGATGGATAAATTCATATCAAGGTCTTCCATATAGACTCCCTCTCTCACCTTTATAATCGATGAAGGGGTTGCAGCATTGATGGCTGCCTGTATCGTTGTATAGCAGGGGGTGTTTCCACCACACGATGCAGAGGAGTCGACATAAAGAATTGTGGTACTAAAAGTTTGGTCATCACCGTAAGATGTTCCAAAACTACTGTTTCCAACAAGCCGATAGTGATAGATGGTATCAGGGGCCAGGCCGGTCACACCGGCACTCACTGACTCGGCCATCCAGCTGTCTCCTGCGCTGGTGTTTGCCGTGGCTAACCCGTAGGCCACATCGGGCCCATACTCAAAATAGTAGGTCGTACTTGCACCATTCGGATTAACCGTCCCATTTAAGACCGCTGAAACGGTTGTCACGGAGGTCGCAGAACTGGTGGTGATTATGGGGGCTGTAGGAATTATAGCCCAACCCATGTCCTTGAATATGCCATTGACTATAGAACCCGGATCATGGTTGGCTTCGGCGCTGTTGAGCTTTGGGGTCATGAGCGCATTAGCAGACCCAGCGGGGATAGGTGTCTTCATCGAGATGAGAGTAACTCGAACCCGACGTCCAGACATGAGGGGCGTATAGTTTTGGGTTTTCTCCCCCGGCTGCTGTCACCGCGTTGGAACCATCAAAGAAAATATCATTGCTTTGAAGTTCAGTTGCCAGTGTTGCTGAGGGATTTGGGAATAGGGTTGTATCAAGCAATCTCTGACCCCATCCGTTCAAGGTGAAACGGTCATAGATAAACGGAGATGTACCCAAACCCCAGAACCCTAGCCCATTAAATATCCTCATTGAACCGATAAACCCCAAACCATGACACAATTCATGGAGGACCACAGAAACAAAATCGTATTTGCCTAAAGGAGTGTTTCCGTCAGTACCGTAGTACCAATTGGAGAAGTTACTATTGAAATTTGCTTCAATGTCAAATTCTAAAGGGGCCACATCATATCCAAGGAGCTTGTTTGCAAGCACGATCGGATACCAGGTATTCGCCACGGGCAAGCCATTATAACCCCTTGCGTAGGCAGATGGACCTGCCGAACCTAGAACCCCTGATCCAAGAGGTGTCCAGTTTGCTATTACCTCGATTGAAACAGGGGATGTTATGTTTCTTTCCCAGATGTCGACTGCATATTGAAAGGCAACCCGGGCTTTGGGTGGAAACCCATTGTATGTGACATTGATAACAGCCCCGGACGATCTTCGCAGGAGAGAGACAGGGGGCAATACCCGTGAAGGGACATCAAACTCTGCTGCGCGCAAAACCACTAATGATTTGCCCGGAATCAATGTTCCTGATTGTGAAAGGTCCTCGGGCTTGTTAAGAATACCTTTTCCTAAAGCAGGGCTTATACAATATAATAAGACCAGGATCAGCGCAAATGATACACAAACCCCGAAAGATGTAAGCGGACATTTTGTTTTCAAATCCTCGTCTCCTTAACTGATAGTAAGAACCAAAACATAGGATGGACTGTACCAACCATTGGGAAAACAAAAAAAGCTTTGGTTGTTTATAAGTGACATCATTTGGCATGTCAATCCTTGATCATGAAGCGGATTCGGCCAAAAATACCACATAATTTATTTGAAAGTTTTGGTTGGTTTTTTCGGATCTTTGAGGCAAAATCAATACAAAACCCTTAACTTGCAGCAAAACTCGTTTTTGTGGATAGAAAGGAGGGACGGGTATGACGTCTAACAATGAGGATTTCTGGGAGCACAACGGCTATGCGGTTGTCGGGCGTTCGGCCAGGGCAAGCTTTCCAAAGCTTACCTATAATGCACTCAAGGATCTGGACAAGACGGTTTATGCCGTGGATCCGAGTGTTGAAACGATCAAGGGAGACAAGGCTTATCCAGACCTTAAGTCCCTTCCTGGACCTGTGGACTGTGTGGTTCTGGAGGTTCCGAAGAAGGAGACAAAAGACTGGGTACAGAAGGTTGCCGACGTCGGGGTCAAGGACCTGTGGATCCACATGGGCACTGAAACGCCAGAAGCGCTGGATCTGGCCGGAGAAAAGGGCATAAACGTACGCTCGGGCACATGCGCGGTTATGTACCTCAAACAAGGCTTCTCCTACCACTCACTTCACAAGTGGATTGCCAAACTCATTGGCAAGTATTGATCTGGATTGGAGGGAAAGTTTTTCGCAATAGCTCAATAAGTAGCGGATTTTGTTCATAGTAGCTGAACATACAGACATCTCTTTTAAGAGGCGGAATTTAAGTTCTTGCAGCGCATCTGCAACGCCCCAAACACCTTAACCAATCTGCCCAGGACAGGCGGGACAGCCAAACGTAATAGGGGCATCGTCTTAGGGGCTGTTCCGGGCAGAATTGTAAACCTTACCGCCGTGATACGAGTATCTTCTGGCTTTTGCGCCTCTTAAAAGAGATGCCTGTATGTTCCGCAATCGCCAGTCGTTATCCAGAGATGTCCGCCTAAATTCGGGTTCCCCGAAATATTGAGCAGATACAGTTTTTCTTTAAGAAAACGATCTCAGCTGAAAACAGATCGGGTCCGCATATCCAACATCCCGTTCCCAAAAAGCGCGCCGATCACTATGAGCCCCCCGACCAAGGCAATGTCAGTGGGCCGCTCGCCAATACCCAGCCAAACCCAGATGGGGCCGAGTGTGGTCTCGAGGAGGGCAAACAAGCCGACTTCCGCGGCAGAAAGATGGCGGGTGGCGATCGTCATCAGTAGACATCCTGTGCCCAGCTGCACCCAGCCCATGATGCACAGAACCGTGAGGTCATGAAGCGTGGCTGTGAGCGGCCAGGCAAGGGGCAGTGAGACCACAATCGAGAAAAGCCCGGCCAGCATGACTGCCGGAACCATGCTCACGCTGGTGTGAGCCCTGCGTAATATGATGATATTCAACGCAAATGCAGTGGGAACGCCAAGCGCCAGAAAGTTTCCAAGGCTCTGTCCCGAGTCTATCCCATCGGCGAACATGAGAATGATACCGGAAAGGGCCACGGCAATCGAGATCCAGGTTCGCAAAGAAACCAATTCGCTCAAAAAGATCCTGCCAAACAACGCAACAAAAAAAGGCAGGGTGCTCATCAGTACCAGGGTATTGGCCACGGTGTTATGGGTTACCGAAAGAATGAAAAAAAAGAAGGTTGAAGCGAGAAATATACCTGCCAGAACGCCCTGGATTCCGACTTCGCCAATTTTTTTGAAAACACCCGTGCGGTGCCAGAAAACGAGCACACCCACCATAAAAATCACCATAAAGGCGGAGCGCCAGAAGACTATCTCCCATGGATCGGCAAGATTTACGTTTCGGACCAGGATGCCGCCGGTGCTCCAGCATAGACCGGCCCCGATCATCAACAGCACACCCCGTCCGTGGTAACGCCCATCCTGGTGGCTTAGGCTCACAGAAACAATGGGTTCGGAAGACAGAGCAATTTTCCTGGAGTTTTTAATCATGGGGCGAATCTAGACCTTGCCAAAGGTCCTGTCAAATCAAATGGGAGTTTTTTCCAATATCAATTTATTAGCCCTGCATGGTTTTCAGGATGTGGGAAATAAGAAATGAATTGACCTAAGTCCGTAAGACTGGATACTATTAAAAGTAGAAATGTTGGGGGTGCGCCACTGCAATATTACCAAGCTTCCTAGATCGGTCGGTGCGCAATAATGTCAATACACCAATCTCAGCCAAAATTCCACTGCACAATGTCATGGGCGTATTTAATTTTGTCCACGAGTCTGTTAGAGCATACATTCAATTACCAAATAAAACGGGTTCTTATCAATCTGTTATAAAGAGATGATCGAGCGTATGTCATCCAGACATTAAAGGAGGATCATATGAATATCCTGGACGAGAAGTTCGCCGAATTTCAAAAACTCCCAACAGAGGACAGAATAGAGTGTTTTGAAAAAGATAATCGCCTTTTTGACATGATAAGATCACAGCAGCTGAATCGTCAAATCATAAACGATATTTTTGACATAACAAACCATCTCCGGAGTATATCAAAAAGCAAACCCGGTTCAATTTTTATGCAAAATATCCTCTGCCACAAACGCGCCATGCTATGGTTTACTCAGCCTTCCTCCAGAACTTTTCTGTCTTTTGAAAGTGCCTGTCACATGTTAGGGATAAAAACATCGGAAATCCGTGATGCCAGGGTTTCTTCAGAAATCAAGGGTGAAAGTTTTGATGACAGTTTACGCACCTTTTCATCCTATACTGATCTGATTATTATGAGGCACAAGGGGGAAAACATTGCTGAACGTGCTGCCTGGCTTCTAAATACTCATGGCAAACGGCCAATCCCGGTTATAAACGGTGGATCAGGGAGCGATCAGCACCCCACGCAGGCGATACTTGATGTATATACCCTGCAAAGATCTTTTGAAGAACAAGGCGGACTCGATGGAAAAACCATATTAATGTGCGGGGATCTCAAAAGGGGAAGAACTGTGAGGTCTTTAAGCTACTTAATGAAGAATTTTGAAGATATCAAGATTATCTATGCAGCACCCCAGGCCTTTCAGATGAGAGATGATGTATGCGGCTTTCTCGAGAGGCACGATATCCCTTTTCTCTTTGAAACCGATGCCCTTGGAAATGTATTGTCTGAGGCTGATGCGATTTACATGACCAGAATTCAAGATGAACACGACACAATTAGTGGTGAATCGGCTAAGATTGATACTTCAGGGTTTAGGCTTGGCCCTTCTGACATGACTAAGATAAAATCGACCGCAATTATCATGCACCCTTTCCCGCGAAGGGACGAAATTGATGTGGCTATCGATTCCGACCCAAGGGCCATGTACTGGCGGCAGGAACGAAACGGCATGTGGACAAGGGCAGCCTTGATCGCCTACATATTTGACGTTCATGATGAGATATTGAATTATTGAAGAATCCGGGATGAGGGGGAGCCGATGTGGTGCCTCTACCCTGCCACACTGTTGTGTCGCCCCATTATCAAGGCAACGGTAAGGTCCAGCAGGCTTATGTTGGGTGTTGCCACAATGCCGCTGTTTAATTTCCACAGAACCGGGGTGGTGTTGTGGTGTTTAATTTCTTCTGCTATATCGATCCCCGCCGTTTTTGATGCCTCTAAGGTCTGGCCATCCACAATACCTCCTGCCAAACATGGCATCTCCTCCAAATTTTCAGTAAATTGAACACCGGGCCCATCGGTACCGTCTGTGTCTACCGATCCGATTACTATGTTTTTGCTACCGTCGATTTTCAGGGCGGCTGAGAGGACAAATTCCTGATTTCTTCCACCTATTCCCTTCTCCCTGCCAACGGTGACTATCATCTCACCACTGGAGAAGAGTGCGCAAGGGGGCTCAATAGGCTGCCCCCTCTGTTCCACTGTGTTTCCTATTGAAGCCATGTATATACCGGCCTGACCGGCCTCGATCCCCATCAATTCGTCTGCCAGCATCATGGGTTTATACCCCAGTTCTTTTGCTTTATCCATGGCGGGGGCAAGCTTACCGCTCTGTCTTGCCCCCGGCATCAGGCCGAAGATGCGAAATGACATCTTGTCAAAATCCTTTGCCTTGAGGGTTTCAAACCTGGGACTGCCCTCTTTCAGGTGTTCCCTGACTGAACCAGGGACTCTCTCCCAAACGTCCCAATGCTTCAGGTTATCAATAGCTTCTTTAAATGTGGTGCAGTCGGGAAGGGTGTGAAGCCAAAAATTTTGATGCATAAGCTGTTCATATTCCCCGGCGTCGATTGAAAGAATGTGTATCATTTTGGCAGGGTGGATGTATCTGGATATCCTGCCGCCCTTCATCAGATCCAGGTGATTTCTGATTGGACTGAGATTCTTTGTCGGCATTCCGTGCTCGATCTGAGCAGCGTGGGTGGTCGTTCGCAGGTCATCAATACTGATTCCGGGTGCAGGCAGGGTCAGCAGGGATGAAACACCATTACCAATACATGTAAAGACCAGATCTTTTTCCGAAAGAGTCCTGGTCATTTCCAGTATCCGTTTGCAGCCCCTTACGCAGTCCTCGTCCGGAGCCGGGTGCCCTCCAAGCGTTACACCGATCCGTTTAAGGATTACGGGATGACCCTTTTTGTCAATGACGTGCCCCCCGGTAAGTCTGTCACCAAGAACGTCCTCTATGGCCTTGGCAACCCTCTGGACACCCTTGCCGGCCCCAAAGACATAGATCCCCCCTGCTTCAGAGAGGTCAAAGACCTCATTACCCGATTTCGACGTACCCGCCGGTTCAAAGTCCCTGTTGCCGACGACCAGCATTCCTTTTTTTTTCTAATTAGCCTTCTGGCATTTATGTATGTATCGGATGCCTGCAGGCCGCTTTCAAGGATTTCCAAAACGGCATTTCTTCCGGGAATGTTGCCGGTGGCAAGAAGCATGTCCCTGTTTAAAATTCTTGTTTCCATTGGTTTCATGGGGTTTCTTCGCATCACCCAATAGAATGTTAAATCTGGATTTTATATGCCTTGAATCCAGCGTACTCTGCACTGTCGCCCAACTCATCCGCTATTCGAAGAAGCCGGTTATATATTTGGAAATACTTTGCAAGCACGGAGGTCCCGCCTTTATTTGGCCGGTACCCTCCAACAACGCAAGATCAGCTATTGTTGTGTCCTCCGTCTCTCCTGAACGAGAACTCATCATTGCTGCCCACCCGGCTTCATGAGCCGTGGTTATCGTCTCAAGTGTCTCGGTAAGGGTCCCTATCTGGTTTGGTTTTATGAGTACGGCGTTGGCAGCCTCCAACCGGATCCCCTTTCTTACGCGATCCGGGTTGGTGGTAAATAAATCATCTCCAACCAGCTGTACCTTGTTTCCGATACGCTTTGTCAGGGCCTGCCAACCCTCCCAGTCTTCCTCCGCCATTCCGTCCTCGATACTTACGATCGGATAATCGTCCACCCACTCGGCCCAGAGGTCCGTCAGTTCTTGTGAGTTGAGGGTTTGTCCCTCTCTGCCAAAAACATATTTCCCGTCCTTATAAATCTCGGACATGGCGGCATCAAGGCCTATAAAACACTCCTCTCCCAGCCTGTAGCCGGCCTTTTCTATGGCCGCCGCAATAACCTCCACTCCCTCTTTGTTGGAACTGAGAGACGGTGAAAGAGGACCGCTTCCTGCCCGAACCCGGTGACCTCTTCCCTTGAGTATGTCTACCAATGCCCTGTAAACTGAATCGCCGGCACGAAGGGCTTCATCAAATGTCGATACCCCCAAAGGGATTACCAGGTATTCCTGGAGGTCAACAGAACTTTCGGCATGTGAACCCCCGCAGAGCATGTCAAAGGTTGGTACGGGCAGACGAAAGGGGCCTTTTCCTCCGAGATGACGATAAAGAGGGATCTTCCTGCATGCTGCGGCAGATCTTGCAATTGCCAGGGACGTCGCAAGGATGGCATTGGCCCCCAGCCGGCTCTTGTTTGGGGTGCCGTCTATCTCCAAAAGCTTTCCATCAATCGCTTCCTGTTGAGATGCCCGCATACCCTTCAAAACAGGGGCAATCTCTTTTTTTATGTTCTCAACCGCTTTTAAAACACCCCTGCCATTAAATCGGGTCGGATCCCCGTCCAATAGCTGACCCACCTCACTGGTTCCCGTGCTGATCCCCGCCGGAACAGCACCCTGGCCCCGGCTGCCATCAGACAGGATCACCTCTGCCTCAACCGTGGGGTAACCTCTATAGTTCAAAACCTCTCGGGCCCATACACATTGTATTATATCGGAACTCCCCATTTTACACCCTCCTTATTTCCTGCGTTGACAAGGGTTCGCGGTATAGTGTCAGTGCCTCCTTGGTTTGCGAGGCTGGTTGTAAGTACTCACGTAGTCAGGTTGAAGTTGTTTAGACTGAAGGCTGAGGGGGACAGAAGAGCATGATTGCCGTACTTTGGCGGAAATATTTGATTCTTGCACCAAACATGGCTTCAAAATGAGCTTTTTCCTAACAGTCTTCAGCCTTCAGCCTATCCACCTGAATAGTTACGGCTGATTGAAACAGGCGCTGACTCTGTCAAAAGTGATGCCGGCTCCCCTGGATCATTTTGGCCTTAATCTCCGCCGGCCCGGGAATAATTGCCTTTTCTACAGGTCTGGAGACTGGCGGCGGCACATCCGGAAGGGTTAGTTTATTGATAGGGCAATCCAGATAGTCAAAGAATCTCTCCTGGATTTCAGCACTCAGCCTTCCGGCCAGACCCATGCTCCGTGCGCTGTGTTCAACAATCAGTACGCTATTTGTCTTTTTGACCGAGAGACCAATGGACTCATAGTCCATTCCAATATAGTCAAGCGTCCGCAGGTCTATTACTTCCACACTTAAACCTTGTTCTGAAACCTCTTGGGCCGCTGCCAGACAGTCTCGGACTCCCCCCAGATAGCTCAACACGGTTAAATCCGTTCCCTCCCGGACCACTTTAGCTTTACCATATTTGATGTAGTAATCCATATCAATGGCAGGCACCGGGCCTTTTTTCTGGTAGAGCCGATGTTCATCAATTATTAATACCGGGTCATTAAACCTTATGGCTGTGTTGAAAAGACCCACGTAATCAAAAGGAGTTGATGCTCCCATGATTCTCCAGCCTGCAAACAGACCAAAAATACCCACCGGATCCATTGAATGGTGACCGCCATACCCTGCACCGACGGCAAACCTTGTGCGAAGGACAAGGGGAAAACTGATCTCTCCATTAAACATGTGCCTGAGTTTGCCCATTTGGTTAAACAACTGGTCTGCCGCTACCAAAGAGAAATCCGGGTACATGATCTCGACAACCGGTCTCAGCCCGGCCGAGGCTGCCCCTGCAGCCAAACCCACAAAACCGCATTCTGAAATAGGGGTGTTAAAGATTCTCTCTGGAAAAGCCTGGGGAATCCCCTTTGTCGCCTGGTAAGACCCCCCACCAAAATTGGCTACCTCTTCTCCAATGATGATGACACGGGTGTCCCTTTCCATGTTCCTCAGAGTGACCCCCGCAATCGCCTCAACAAAGGTTGTCTCTTTCATATCTGTAAAGTCTCCTTGTTCAACAAATGTCACATCGTCGAACAAGTCTTCTTCACCACGAAGTTGGTTTTCAATGGTATCGGCGGTGGGCCATTTGGAATCGGGGATATACCGTTGGCCTCCTTTTTTCACTGTGCAGAAATCCGCGGCGGCTTGAACCGAGGCCGCTGCTTTTATTTTCAGGGTCTCCAGTTCTTCGTCAGTCATCAGCCCCCTTGCGATTAGGTTTTCGGGGAAAGTCACAACCGGATCCCTGCCAGCCCATTTATCCTCCTCTTCCCTGCTCCTGTACTTGTACGAACTCCCGGGCAGGGCACCGCTGTGGTGGTAAAAGCGGTATGTTTTGGCCTCTATCAGAAAAGGGAAAGGCCTCTTGCGTGTCTTTTCAACAACCTCAACCATGGCCAGGTATACCGCAACCGGGTCCATGCCATCGATGATCAGGCTGTCAATGCCGTAGCTGAGGCTCCTCAGACCGCTATCGGCAACATAAGAACCATCTTTGCTGGAGGTGCCAACGGCATACTGGTTGTTTTCAACAAAAAAAATCACTGGAACGTTCCATAGTGCAGCCAGGTTGGCCGCCTCGTGAAAACAGCCCTGATTGATCGCGCCGTCACCAAAGATCGAGAAAACAACGGTGTCACGTTGGCACAGTTTTTCGGCCCAAGCCGTTCCTGCTGCCAGAGGTATACCCCCGCCCACAATTCCGTTACAGCCAAGGTTCCCCGATTCCGCGTGGTAGAGGTGCATTGACCCTCCCCTCCCATTGCACCAACCAGGGGCCAGCCCCATTATTTCTGCAAGGGTCTTGTTAACGGCCTCCTGCATGATAGATGTCATTTCATCTTTGAGGGGGTTAAAGTCGGCTGATGCATAATACATCAAAATTTTGGCCAGAAAATGGCCGTGGGCCCGATGGGAAGATCCAACCAAATCGGTCTTTTTGAGGGCTGTCCCCACGGCGGCGGCAATGGCCTCCTGTCCAATGCTGGAATGGACTGGTCCATAGACCAGGTCTTCCCTCACGAAATCCAGGAGTAGGGTCTCGAATTTGCGTACCAGGTGGAGCAAAAAGGTCATTCGGATCAGGGTTATATTGTCGATTTTTAACAGGTCTTTTTCGTTCACTTCGAAACGTTTGCATACAGCCGGTGGTTTTACATTGATTTTTTTGCTCATCTGTCACCTCAATCTGAAATCAGTCATGGTCTCGGGTTACCCCCTCAGGGGTATGTCAAAGCGCGTCCCCCCCTTCCGGGCCGTAGGCGCTCCAGGCCGGAAGCTGGGCTCGGATTTTTACTATAACCGGGCCAGTTCTTCATAACTCGGCTTGAGTAATGGATAAAGAGATTGGAAAAACTTAAAATATCTATTGTATTTTTCTACGCGATCATTATCAGGTATCACTTTATCGCCCGTGTGGATAAGGTTTGCACAGGCTTCCTGTAGATCCTTAAAGACACCGGCGCTAACACCACCCAGAATCGCAGCGCCAAAGGCGGCTCCGCCCTCATCAGACGCCATGGTTACGATGGGCTCTCCACTAATATTAGCCAGTATATCCAACCACAGTTTGGACTTTGAACCCCCACCGGTTGCGCGTATTTCTCCGATGGATATTTTTAGTTCTCGCATGACATCCAAACAGTCACGGAAGCAGTATGAAACCCCTTCCAATATTGATCGCACAATATGGTCATTGGTATGACCGGCGTGGAGGCCAAAAAACACACCTCTCGCATTCGTATCCGTATGGGGGTGTCTTTCCCCTGCTAAATAGGGTAGAAAGATTAACTTCTCGCTTCCATCCGGGATGCGGGATGCATGCTTCTCCAAAACAGTGTAGACACTTTCATTGGTTTGGCTTGCCTCGGCTTTGGCCCAATCAGAAAAATTATCCAGATACCATTGATATGAACCGGCTGCAGAGTTGATGACTGCCAAAACGCTCCATTTTCCGGGGGCGGCGTGGCAAAACGAGTTTACTCTGCCTGCCGGATCGTATTTGATCTCGTTTGCGGCCGCATAGATAACCCCTGATGTTCCAATTGAATAGGTCGCTATACCTTCATCTACAATGCCGTTACCTATGGCAGCTGCCGCCTGATCCCCGGCCCCGCCCGCGACCGGGACACCCGGAGGCAATCCCGTTTCTTTAGCGGCCTTTTTTGATATCTTGCCCGAGATTTCGGGTGACTCGACCAGATCAGGCAGGATATCTTTATCAACCTCCAGCATCCCGGCTATTTCAGGGGACCATTTCCTTTCATGAATATTTAAGAACAACGTACCGGAGGCATCTGTCATGTCCGTTACAAACTCCCCTGTTAACTTAAAACGAATATAGTCTTTTGGGAGCATTAGTTTATAAATCTTTTCATAATTCTCCGGTTCATTATCTTTGACCCACATCAGTTTGCATGCCGTAAAATAGGGCGCACATGACGTCGCAGCAATATTTGAGAGCTGCTCTTCTCCAACCTTATGCAAAATATATTCTGACTGTTTAGCAGTTCGTTGATCATTCCACAAGATGCAGGGCCGGATTACGTTGTAGTTCCTGTCAAGAAGAACAAGCCCATGATACATTCCTGACAACCCGATCCCTTTTATTTCCGATGGTCTGATCCTGTTCTCACAGAACATTCCCCGGATACAGGTTACGGTAGCAGCCCACCAATCTTCCGGATTCTGTTCGAACCAGCTGGGAGAAGGCGAGCTTATAGGGTAGGAACTGGTCTGGTCTGAGAGGAGTTTTCCCTCTTCGGATAAGATAATTACCTTAACACCTGATGTACCCACATCAATTCCCATTAGATACATAAAGATTTTCTCCTTTCAGTCATTTGTGGTGGCTCAAGACGTATATGAAAACATTAGAGCAGTGTCAATTTAATTGTTTTAAGCTTTTAAGACGACGCCGGTGAACTTAATTTTGGAGGAATATAATTGAACAAAAAGAAATATATGAGAATCGTCCCTGTAATCGTCAGTAAACCTCCTGTAAAAAAGATGGTGGGTACACCAAGACTATCCATAATTATACCCGAAATAATGGGTGAAATGGTCATGCCAAGACTCCACCCTGTTTCAGTTAAACCCAATAAAGAACCCACCCCCAAACCCAACATTACTGCCATATTCAAGGTGCCCATGTAGAAACCCAGCTGTCGTTGTGGGGCTATATCTGCTGCCTAATGCCATGGCAACGGGGACGACCAGCACTGAGGTAAATCCGTGGAGGAGACGGACAAAAATAAGCATCTCAACCTGTGTTGAAAGAACATAAAGAACCGATACCACTGAATAGAGAAAAAGCCCTGAAACAATAAAAGGTTTTCTACCCCAACGGTCTGAAACCGTCCTGAGAAAGGGTTGAATAGTGTTCGCGTTATATTGAAGGCGGCTATAATCAGTCCCACTTGAAGCCCGCTTGCTCCCAGTTGTACCGCATATACGGGTACCAAGGGCCAGATGATACCCAGCCCTGTCATGGCAACCCCTACCGATGCGGATAACAAAAAGAAAATCAAGGAAGGAGAAAGATCAGAAAACTGGGTAACCCGGCCTTTACCCGTATCGAGCTCGTCCGCGGCACAAGGAGGGCTATTGAATCGGTTTGTGTGGTCCTTCATGTGAATTTTTGGTCTCTATTTGGCGTTGCAGATTTCGTTCGAGTCAATTAATTCTTTATGAGCCAGGACAATGTCGATGTTCCATCTTTGATTGTCAAGGAGAATCGAAACCTTTTTTTGCCCACAAGATATGACCTTGACTTCTTCCTTTTAATATCATTTAACTCTTTAGCTTCCATCCATGCGAGCAGGTCCGGAGGAGGCCTTAGGGTATGGATCATTCAAAAAAAAGGGTCCGGGAACAGGTTTTTTTCCCGGAGACTGTGGTGACCGGGTGAGCCTTAAGACGCGTCAAAACAATATAGGGACAAGGGCCAATCTAAAAGTTATTTTTTTATTGGCTCTTGTTCATTTTATCGGCGACTTCTATGCCTCATTTGTTAACCCGCTCCTCCCCCTGTTTATGGACAAATTTTTCCTCACCCTGACACAAATCGGCCTTATCACTGGAATTAGCCGAATTCTGGCATTTGTTGTCCAACCTTCAGTGGGCTATGTTGCCGATCGTCACCAGGGGCGTATGTTTATGCTTGGCGGCCCCTTGCTGGTTGTCGTGTTTATTCCCCTTTTGGGGATTGCGCCCAGTTTTTTTATTCTGCTCCTTTTTATTTCATTGGGGTCAATCGGGACATCCATGTTTCACCCGCCATGCGCCGGTATGGTTGCTTCCTATTCGGGACGGCATCTTGGACTGTCCATGTCTTTTTTTATCCTGGGGGGAACCCTGGCCTTTGGAACCGGACCGCTTTTTATAACCTATTACACCCAGTTATATGGTCTGGCTGCTATGCCATTTACAATGATCATAGGGCTTACAGCTGTCCTCTTTCTTTTTATAACCGTGCCAAAACCCAACATAGGGGGTTTTAACAACCTCGGGTTTTTTGGATCTATAAAAGAGGTGCTGGGGGGAGTCTGGAAACCGATTGTGCTGATCTGGTTGGTAATGGTATTTCGGGCGTTTGTGGGGCAGTCTTTTTTGACTTTTATCCCAGTGCTCTACTCACAGGAAAATTATTCCCTGGTCTCTATCGGGGCCGTAGTATCCCTGTTTACCGTAGGCGGGGCAATCAGCGGCCTTCTTGCCGGGCATCTGTCTGACAGGATTGGTTACAAACCGGTTTTTCTTGTTTCCCTGTCCCTTTCAACCTTGAGCCTTTACCTCCTCCTCGGTCTTCCAGGGGATTGGGTGTATGTCACCTCTTTTTTTGCAGGGTTTATGCTTTTGGCCACGTTACCTCTGGGGGTGGCCATGGCGCAGGAGTTGGCCCCAGGGGGGAAATCCATGGTATCGAGTCTTATGATGGGGCTGGCTTTTGGGACCGGAGGGATGATGACACCGCTTGCGGGAAAACTGGCTGACATTTTTTCAATCCGCCCTGTTCTCAGCGTTGTGGCAGTGGTGCCGTTACTTACAATCCCTCTTGTTGCCTTCTTCCCCGGAAGAAAAATAATGTATCGCGGCTCTGCTGACTGACCTTCTGCCAGGGGACGAGAATGGAACCTTGAACCCCTGAACCTTTGAACCCGTGAACGCCTACTATATATTGAAGTCTTGTACGATATATGATTACCTGGTGCCCAGCCATAAATGGCCATTTTCTAACCGAGCCGTAGGCCGCAATCTGTGGGAGTTTTCCAAAGATCTTTTGGAGCAATAGGGAGACCAGATCCATTTGATCAGGGATTTGATCAAGGAGGGATGAAATTGGAAATAAAGGAAGCAATCAGGACAAGACGAAGCATACGAAAATATAAAAATAAACCCGTACCAAAGAAGATCGTGGCGACACTCCTCGAGGCAGCCGGTCTTGCCCCTTCGGCTACAAACCGGCAGCCTTGGGAATTTGTGGTGGTTCATCGTTCCCATTTGGATCGGCTCGACCAGATACTCAGCGAGGCCTTTGCTGAACGGGTCGCCAGTGTGGGCGAAGATATTGTGCGTGAAGCAATCAAGGACCTCCCGATTCCTGTGGATGAAGGCGGTGATAAACTTAAAGGGCTTGGTTCCTTCTATCGTACCTTTGGAGGGGCTCCTGTTGCCATCGTCGTCAGTGTGCCAAAGGATGATGATCCATGGGTATGGAAAAACTACATCAGTGATGCATCAGCGGCAATTGAAAATATTCTGCTGGCCGCATTGGATGAAGGATTGGGAACCTGCTGGTTGACCGGCCCTCTAAAAACCCGTGCTCGGATTATTGCTTCTCTTTTAGAAATAGGTGATGATCGTGAGATAGTGGGGATAGTGGCATTGGGATATCCGGATCACCACCCGCCGATGCCGCCAAAACATGACATCACCCGGAAGACTCGGTGGCTGGGATTTGATTAAATATCGAATCTTATTCCCTACCGCCTTATTTTGGAGTCAGTTTTTTGCGGATTTTTTTTGAGGTGTTTATAGCGGTGCAGGGCGGATTCTGCCAGCCGCGAAATTACACGGGGCAAATCAGAGTTTTTCCAGACGGATGAGAAATCTTTGGAATTCAGAATTCGTTTGCTCAGCCTGTAGCTTGAATCGCTCTCCGGTGTCAGCGCAACATCCTCATATTCAAAGATAATTCGTCCTCCGAAAACATGTTTGAAAAGCTCTTGGGCGGAGTAGGTGAAAAATTTTTTTACATCCTCTGTAGATTCAGCTCTGTTTATTTTTTCTCTGAAGTTTGGAAGAATTGCATGCTCGTGTTTGGTAAAAGATTCTTGTTCCGTCATGTCAACCTCCCCGACAGGTGGGGTCACATATCCCGGATAACTTCCAGCATGTCCGCCGCCGAAATAATACCAATCACCTTTTCTTCCTGAGTAACAAATACCCGGTGGATGTGACACCTGATCATAGTATCGGCAACACGTTGTACTGTTTCGTCTTCATCAACCCTAAAAATTGTGGGTGTCATAATGTCCCGAACCGTCACCAGGGGTTCATTTTCAAGATGGAATGAGTTGATGTCCTGAGGTGTAAACTGGCTTTCAAGGGTTTGCAGGTAGTACTCATGTGCCCCGGTGGATTGTGGGCCTTTTTCCAGCAGGACGTCGTGACGAATGACGTCGGTTAAAGAAACCACCCCCACCAAACGCCCTTCCATTGTGGTGACAGGGGCGCCTGAAATAGAGTTTTCAACCAGGAATTCAACCAATCTTTGGAGCGACCATTCCGCCTTTACCTTCAATACCTCCCGGATCATAATGTCTTTTGCACTCAGATTTGACATTTATTCACCATTTTAAAACATAAAACCCCATTCTAGATCCTAGATATGGGGTTTTGGTAAAGTCATCTCATTGTCTGCTCCGGAAAACTCATGCCTGATGGATCGGTTGGGAGATGCCAGGGTGTGAGCATAATCAAATTACCGGTAACGGTGGCCAGTCCAAGCGACCGGACCATGACATCATAACAAATACTTTTGCATGTTTATTACACTATCGATGCTTGGTTCTGAATTGTCAAGAAAAAGGATCGGTTGTTTTTTAAATACACCGGCAAAGGTCAGACATAGATATATCCTCTCGAATATGCCGGGTGCCACGGACCCCGCAGAAAAATACAGTGTGGGTTCCGTTATCCTGTCCCGGCCTCTTATTCTATTTTAACGATATTTCCCTCGAACTCTACGGTTTGACCTTTTCTTATTTTATGTCTCTTGCGAAATTCTGTTTGGTCATCAACTTTGACGCGGCCTTCGGCGGTGACTATTTTTGCCATTCCTCCAGTGCTGCACAGCCCTGTTGACTTCAAAAGCTTTATAAGTTCAATATATTCACCTTTTATTTTGAAAACAGTCTTCATTTGTCCCTTATTTCTTACCCATTTTTTCACGCAGGATGTCTCCCAGGGTGCCAAAAGACCCGGATGACTTGTCACTGTCGGTCACAATGTGTTTTTTGTAGTCGGCAACCGTTTCTGGATCCTGCCCGCTTGAGGCCATTTCAAGAGATAGCCGTTTTGCCTTTTCGTCTATTCCGGCTATCCTGACTTCAATGGTTTGATTTTCTTTCAGGACTTCCCGGGGGTGACTGATTCTTTTGATTTTTCCAAGTTCCGAGATGTGCAAAAGACCGTCTATCCCCGGTTCGAGGGTTACAAACGCACCAAAGGGCGCAAGGCGTGAAACTTTGCCCTTGTGGCTGGAGCCTTCGGCGTACCTGGCCGCAATATTGTCCCACGGGTCAGGCAAAATTGCCTTTAGGCTGAATGAGAATTTATCATTTCCCCAGTCCAGTTTCTTGATT
>PVMK01121171.1_pt1 | contig 26189 bp, 27 predicted proteins | sample 1853481 | NCBI WGS metagenome assembly PVMK01 (sample SAMN08533507, study PRJNA380276) | Marine sediment metagenome, whole genome shotgun sequencing project.
GGAGGAACACCACCACCAGACACCTGACAGTGAGCGGTCGCCTGGTGCGACTATGTCGCTGACCAGCGTTCCCGATGGACGACCTGGTTGTGCGGAAGCCTGCCGCGATCGAGTGAGCCGGATCTGCGATCCGTCGCGGAATGGCCGATCGTGCAGATGCCGACGATCGAGACTTCGGGAGGGATTCCGAGGGCGGCGTGGAGATCGTCGAACGCCTGTGCACCGAGGAAACCGGCGACGAGGCCCTCGTCAACCGCTGCGTAGAGAATCGCCATCATCGCGGTGCCTGCATCGACCCACCAGAAGGGGACTTCCCAATCGGCCTCAGTTGAGCGGGGGCCGTCGACGCCTGCCTTGTCCGGTTCGGAGTAGCGATCCAGATATGTCTGCTTGTCCACGCAGACGACGATATGGACTGGCGCCCGTGAGATCCACGGGTCGAATCCGTCGGCAACGTACTGTGCCTCTCCTCCTGCTGCAGCCACCACCGCTCTCAGGATGGGGTCGGTGACGACAACGAAGCGCTGCCCCTGGCTGAAGCCTGCTGACGGTGTACGCACGGCAGCATCGATGATCCGTTCGACGGAGTCGGGGTCGACCGGTTCGTCCGTGTAGTTCCGCACCATCCGTCTGCGTCGGACGATGTCGGTGAATTCCATCAGAGCCGTTTGAGCGCTGACAGTGCGTCTTCGAGTGCCTGCTTGGCATCGCCGAAGTACATCAGCGTTCCGTCTTCGTAGAAGAGCGGGTTGTCGATTCCGGCGAATCCGGGCGAGAGGCTTCTCTTCACAACGATGACGGTCGTCGCCTCGTCCACATCGAGCACTGGCATACCGTAGATGGGGCTGTCCGGGTCGGTCTTTGCGCTGGGGTTCACGACATCGTTGGCCCCGACGATGAGGACGACGTCCGTCTGCCCGAAACGGGGATTCGAGTGGTCAAGATCCAGCAGTAGATCGTATGAGATATCTGCTTCGGCGAGGAGGACGTTCATGTGTCCTGGCATCCGGCCGGCGACAGGGTGGATCGCGTAGTGAACCTCGACCCCACGTTCCTCGAGTTCGAGAGCGAGGTCGCGAACGGCGTGCTGCGCCTGGGCGACAGCGAGTCCGTAGCCGGGGACGACCATCACCCGCTCCGCATAGGCAAGCGTGATCGCAACGTCGTCGGGGGTGGCGCGTTTGACTGGCTTGGTGCCGATGTCGGAATCGGTCGTTGTGGCACCGAAGCCTGAGAACAGAACGTTGGCGATCGAACGGTTCATCGCAACCGACATCTCGATGGTCAGGATCATGCCTGCAGCGCCGACGAGGGCGCCACCGACGATGAGGGCCTGGTTGCCGATGACGAACCCGGCCATTGCCGCGGCGAGTCCCGAGAACGAGTTGAGCAGCGAGATGACGACGGGCATGTCTGCACCACCGATGCCGATGACGGCGACGATGCCGAGTATCGAGGCGACGAGCGCAGCGGCCCAGTAGGCGAGGGGTTCGCCGGTCACGACCGCCACAACGGCGAAGGCCACGGCGATCGCGGCGAGTGACTCCGTTGGTCACGGCGCCTCCGACCGCGATCGGGCGCCCGGTGATCATCCCCTTGAGCTTGCCGAACGCTACGAACGAACCGGTAAGCGTCACGGTCCCGATCAGAAGCGAGAGCGCTGTTGTGACGGCGGTCTCGGTAGCCATGTCACCACCGACGGCTACCACTGCTGCGGCCGCCACCAGAGCAGAGGCACCGCCTCCGAAGCCGTTGAACGCAGCAACGAGTTCCGGCATGGATGTCATCTGGACCCGTATCGCGAGGACTGCTCCGATGAGGCCACCGGCGACAGCGCCCGCCACGACGATGCCCCACGCCATAGCGGCGTCTACCGCAACCAGGTCGATCACGACGACGATGATGGCGACGAGCATGCCAATCGCCGCAAGCTGATTTCCCCTGCGGGCGGTCCGTGGCGAGGTGAGACCCTTGAGGCCGAGAATGAAAAGGACTCCTGCGCCGAGGTAGGCGAGTTCGCTCATGAGCGGCCTCCCGGCAGCTTCTTGAACATCTCGAGCATGCGGTCGGTCACGAGGAATCCACCTACGACATTGATCATCGCGAACATGACGGCGAGGAACCCGAGGACACCCGCAACCCATCCGCTGCCTGTGGCCGCGGCGATTATGGCTCCAACGATCGTGATGCCCGAGATCGCATTGGCTCCCGACATGAGGGGGGTGTGGAGTGTCGGTGGGACCTTCCGGATCACTTCGAAGCCGATGAACGAGGCAAGCACGAACACGACGATTCCCTGGATGAAGGCATCGCTCATGCGTCCCCACCTCCTGCTGGCTCGGGTATACCGACAATGGCGGGTCCGATCACGGGGTCGTCGCTGTCGATCACGAGTGACCCATCGACGACCATGCGCTTCACCATCTCGAGGAGGTTGCGTGCGTACATGCGCGACGCGTCGGCGGAAACCTTCGAGGCCAGATCCGTGGGCCCGAAGATGCGGACGCCGTTGACCTCGACGATCTCGTCGGGCCGGGAGCCTTCGACGTTGCCTCCAGAACCTGCGGCCATGTCGATCACCACTGAGCCCGGAGCCATCCGTTCGACAACGGAGGCATCGACCAGACGTGGTGCCGCGCGGCCTGGCACTTGCGCAGTTGTGATGAGAAGGTCAGATTCGGCGACGGCTTCGGCGAGCAACTCCCGCTGTTCGGCGGCTGTCTCTTCGTCGACTGCACGGGCGTATCCGCCTTCATCCATCTGCTGGGTGGGTGCGTCGATGAACTTGGCCCCGAGGCTCTCGACCTGTTCCTTGGTCTCCGGCCGGATGTCATACGCCGTGACGACGGCACCGAGGCGTTTGGCCGTGGCTATCGCCTGCAGGCCGGCGACGCCGACGCCGAGCACGAGTACTCGAGCGGGAGGCACGGTTCCCGCCGCAGTGACCAGCATCGGCATGAACTTTGGAAGCGTCGTCGCACCCATGAGAACCGCGGCATAGCCGGCTGCCGTCGCTTGGGAGGAGAGTGCATCCATCGACTGGGCGAGGGTTGTTCTCGGCACCCGCTCCATCGCGATACACGTGATCCCGCGGCGGGTGAGGTCGGTGATCGCTTCGTCGCCGTCCCCTGGGTCGAGCATTCCGAGTACCGCTGCTCCGTCTGCGAGAACAGCACCGTCGGACGAGGAGAGGGGTCCTACCTTGAGCAACACGTCTACCGGTTCCGCATCGGTGAGACGGTCGACGACGGTCGCACCAGCATCACGGAATTCATCGTCTGTAATCCCCGCCAGCCTTCCAGCTCCGCTCTCCACGGAGACCGAAACACCGATCTCGACGAACGACGAAACCGACTGGGGAGTGGCAGCGACCCTGCCTTCGAGGTCTGTGTGTTCCGAGCGGATTCCCAAATGCATCGGGCTGGACGCTACTCCGGTTGGGACCGCTTTCGGCTATCGAGAACAACGTCGATTCCCGCGCGAGTATCAGCGTCGATCGGTACGAGCGGTGGCCGTAACTCTCCACCAATCAGGCCCACAGCGTTCGCCGCGTACTTCGTTCCGGCGCGGCCGTTGGGCTCGATGACTGATGTGAGAGTGGTGAGCTCCTCCTGTGCCTCGGCGTCCCCGCGTATCGCTCCGGCGACGAGATCGAACGCGTAGTTAGCGCTCGCCGTGACAGCCCCCGTTGCACCGTGATCCGCGGAATCACACAACGTCCTGGAGGCTCCTGCGAAAACGACGAAGCCTGCGTCGATGGCGTCTGTGAACTCATCGAATCGCGCCGGGTTCCCACCACTGTCCTTGATACCGATGATGTTCGGGTGGGCGCTCAGGGCTGAGACGCTCGAGGTGGGAATCTCGTACGCCACCACGGATGGGTTCGAATACAGGAGTACCGGTATCGGAGCGGCGTCGGCAACCTCGCGGTAGAAGTCTTCGACCAGACCATGTATTCCTCTGATCAAGGTCGTCGGAGTTGCGACAAGAGCGACATCTGCGTCTGCGTTCGCAATCTCGACGATCTGGCGAACCGCTTGCCTGACGGACTCGGCATTGATGCCGCACACGACCGCGGCATCAGGTGCGGTGGAACGGGTCGCTTCGACAAGGGATCCACGCTCGCCGGGGTCGAGATACGGCCCTTCGCCTGTCGAACCGCCGATGACGAATCCTGTGCATCCCTGTGAGGCGAGCACGGTCACGTTGTGTCTGTGAGCGTCCAGATCGACGGAGAGGTCCTCGGCGAATGGGGTGATGATCGCGACGAGAGCCTGTGGAAAGCTTCTCATACCTGGTAGCTCCCGGAGGTCGCTGAGCCGCCGTGGCCCGTCCAATCCGTGTGGAACCATTCTCCTCGTGGCCTGTCGACCCGTTCGTAGGTGTGGGCGCCGAAGAAGTCGCGCTGGGCCTGGATGAGGTTTGCGGGCAGGCGCTCGGATCGATACGCATCGTAGAACGAGAGCGCGGATGCATACGCCGGCACGGGAATGCCAGCGAGGACCGCTCGCGAGACGGTTCGACGCCAGCCAGGAAGCGTGGCTTTGATCTCGGAACTGAAGTACGGGTCGACGAGCAGGTTCTCGAGGTCCGGATTCGCTCGGAACGCCGACGTGATGTCGCCAAGGAACTGGGAACGGATGATGCAGCCTGCTCTCCACAGGCCAGCGATCACACCCGGGTTGAGGTTCCAGCCGTATTGATCTCCTGCGGCGCGGATGAGCATGAATCCTTGTGCGTAGCTGACGATCTTCGAGCCGTAGAGCGCATCCCTGAGGTCGTTGATGACGTCGCTCGGGTCGTCCGTTATCGGTTGAATGTCATCCCCGAGGAGATTCGCTGCTCTAAGGCGTTCATCTTTGAGCGCTGAGACCATTCGTGCGTAGACGGACTCTCCGACGAGGGTGACAGGCATGCCCTCGTCCATCGAGGCGATCACGGTCCACTTCCCCGTGCCTTTCTGGCCAGCGGCGTCGAGTATGAGGTCCACCGTCGGCGTTCCGTCGGTCGTGTGCCCGAGGATCTCTGCGGTTATCTCGATGAGATATGAATCGAGTTTGCCCGTGTTCCATCGTGCGAAGTGGGGTTGGATCTCGGCGGCCGTCATGCCGAGGCAGCGCGTCATCATGTCGTACGCCTCGGCGATGATCTGCATGTCCCCGTATTCGATGCCGTTGTGCACCATCTTCACGTAGTGGCCGGCACCACCGGATCCAACCCAGTCAGCAGTCGGCTCACCCTCAGCGACGGCTGCGATCGACCTGAGGATCGGTGCGATGATCGGCCATGCTGCAGGTTCGCCGCCGATCATGATCGATGGGCCGTTGCGGGCGCCATCCTCGCCACCGGAGATCCCGGCGCCAACGAAGTGGAGGCCCTTCTCTGCGAGGGAGACGCATCGACGCTCGGAGTCTGTGTAGAGGGAGTTACCGCCGTCGATGATGATGTCTCCTTCATCGAGCAACGGAAGTAGCGCTTCGATCTGGTCGTCTACGGGTTGGCCGGCCTTGATCATGAGCAAGATCATCCGGGGACTGTCCAGCATGCCGACGAACGATTCAAGGTCATGGGCTCCGAAGATGTCCCGACCTGCGGCCGCGCCGCTGATGAATTCTTCCGTTCGCTGTGATGTGCGGTTGTACACCGCAACCTTGTGGTCATGGTCAGACAGATTGAGAACGAGGTTCTGCCCCATGACGGCAAGGCCGATCACACCGAAGTCTGCGACTGGTTCCGTCATTGCGCCTCGCTGGTCCGTGGCTCGCTCCGCCGGTGGAACGGGTCGATCGGTCATGAGCGTACCGACCGCTGTGTCCTCAGATGCCTGCCGCAACGGCGGCGCCCATCTCGTCGGTTCCCACAACAGGGCCTCCTCGTGAGATGTCCGCTGTGCGCATCCCCTGATCGAGCGCGCGATCAACTGCGACTTCGACGGCGGTGGCCTCCGCATCAAGGTCCAGGGAGTGTCTCAGCGCCATGGCTGTGGCGAGGATCATCCCCAGGGGGTTCGCGATGTTCTTCCCTTCGATGTCGGGTGCGGACCCGTGGATGGGTTCGAACAGGCCGGGGCCATGCGATCCGAGGGACGCCGAAGGCAGCAGGCCCATGGACCCCGGGAGCATCGATGCTTCGTCCGTGAGGATGTCTCCGAAGAGGTTGCCCGTCACGACGACGTCGAATTCCTTGGGCCGCGAGATGAGGTGCATGGCCATGGCGTCGACGAGCACGGTCTCGTAGGTGACGTCGGGAAACTCTGTCTCCATGATGCGTTGGGCGGTGCTTCGCCAAAGACGGGACACCGCAAGCACGTTGGCCTTGTCGACCGATGTGAGCTTCCCGTTCCGGCTCTGGGCGGCTTTGGCGGCGAGCCTGACGATCCGCTCGACCTCTGGCACCGAGTACGTCATCATGTCCGAGACCTGGGTTCCGTCGTCAGACGAAGTCGATCCGCCGAAGTAGATCCCGCCCGTCAACTCTCTGAAGAACAGGATGTCGACACCTTCGATCAGGTCCCGCCGCAGGGGAGAGGCATCTATCAGCTGCTCATGTGTCCGAACGGGCCGGAGGTTTGCGAAGAGATTCAGTTCCTGCCGGATCGCAAGCAGCCCAGCCTCCGGCCTCGTTTCTGCGTCTGGGTCGTCCCAACGGTATCCACCGACGGCTCCGAGAAGAACAGCATCTGACCGTTTGGCCGCGGTGAGTGTCGCATCGGGGAGCGGGTCTCCGGTCTCGTCGATGGCGACGCCACCTATCAGGTGCTGTTCAAAGCTGAAGTCGTGATCGAAGCGAGCCGCAACGGCTTCGAGCACAAGTCGTCCTTGTTCGATGACCTCCGGCCCGATGCCGTCGCCGGGGAGCAGAGCGATCGATGCCTGCACGCCCTCAAGCCTCGCCGACGGCTGACCGGTCGTACGCCGCCTTGTTGAGCGCTGACACCATCGCTCTGGCTGAACCTTCAACAACGTCGGTCGACACGCCCTGACCGGAGTATGTTGTCGCACCGACCTGGATGATCACGTTCACCTTGGCCATCGCGTCGGCACCTGATGTCAAAGGCGATACGCGGTAGTCGGCGAGCGACGCTGCGATGCCGTACGCATCCTGAATGGCGACGAATGCAGCGTTCACCATGCCGTCGCCCTCGGCCGACACGGAGATCTGTTCACCGTCGCGGTCAAGTGTGATCGTTGCGATCGGCACCTCGTGGGACCCGCCTGCGAGATGGAGGGATACGAGTTCCATCTCGGCGGTAGCGGCGTTGGTCTCCGCGGCGATGATCGCCCGGAGCCCTTCTTCCGAGATCTCACCTTTTCGATCGGCGAGTTCCTTGAATCGGTCGAAGGATCGCTGGAAGTCCTCGTCCTCAAGTGTGATACCGAGTTTCTCGAGCGCATCGGCGAACGCCGCTCGGCCGGAATGCTTACCGAGCACGAGTCGCGACTGATGGCCGATCGCCTCGGGATCCATGATCTCGTAGGTCTCCCTGTCCCTGAGGACGCCGTGCTGGTGTATGCCGGACTCGTGTGCGAATGCATTCCTACCGACGACGGCCTTGTTGTACTGGATCGGGTAGCCGGTGAGACTCGACACGAGTCGTGACGTCTCGAAGATCTCGGTCGTGTCCGAGTCGATCTCGACCTCGAAGAAGTCAGGCCGCGTTGTGATCGCCATGATGATCTCTTCGGTCGATGTGTTCCCTGCCCGTTCACCGATGCCGTTGATCGCGCCCTCTATCTGCCTGGCTCCTGCGTGGATCGCCGCCAGGGAGTTCGCGACCGCCATGCCGAGGTCGTTGTGACAATGCGTGGAGATGATGACGTCTTCGTTGCCACCTCGCACTTCCACGTACACGCGCGAGAGCAGTTCCACGAAGTCGTCCGGCATCGCATAGCCGACGGTGTCAGGGATGTTGATCGTTGTAGCACCGGCCTCTACCGCGACCTTGCAGACCTCTACGATGAAGTCGGGGTCAGACCTGGTCGCATCCTGGGGCGAGAACTCGACGTCTTCGCTGTATCGCTTCGCCCGTGTGACGCCTTCATCGACCGCCCGAAGCACCTGTGCCGGTGTCATGCGGAGCATCTGCTCCATGTGGATCGGCGATGTCGACATGAACACGTGGATGCGCTTCTTCTCGGCCGTCTTGAGTGCGTCTGCGGCCTGATCGATGTCATCGGGATGGGTTCGGGCGAGCGAAGCGATCGTCGGGCCGCGAACCTCCGACGCGATGCGGGAGACGGCCTCGAAGTCGCCAGGACTCGACGCAGCGAACCCAGCCTCGATCACGTCGACACGCAGCTTCGCCAACTGCGTAGCGATCGCCACCTTGTCATCGGGCGAGAGCGCGATCCCCGGCGCCTGCTCCCCATCACGAAGCGTCGTATCAAAGATGATCAGTTTGTCAGACGTCATGCGAGGCCTCCACCTTCTGGGTCTGAAGTCTGTGGTCTGTTGTCTTCCGCTCATACATCATCTTCTGGGACCTTTGCGACCATGAACGTCATCATGTCTCTCAGTTCACGACCGGTCGTCTCCACGGGGTGGGTTGCGATTGCGTCTCTGGCTGCTTTCAGGCGCGGCGCTCCGTTTGCGTATTCATCCATCCATTCCTTGGCGAACTCTCCGGACTGGATCTCGGACAGGATCGTCCGCATGGTCTCCTTGGTGTCGTCGGTCACGATCCGAGGACCGCGTGAGATGTCGCCATATTCCGCTGTATCTGACACAGAGTGGCGCATCCATGCGATGCCACCCTCGAAGAGCAGGTCGACGATCAGCTTGAGCTCGTGGAGCACCTCGAAGTAGGCCATTTCAGCGTCGTAACCAGCCTCCGTCAGTGTCTCGAATGCGGCCTGGATGAGCGAGTCGACGCCGCCGCAAAGGATCACCTGCTCGCCGAAGAGGTCCGTTTCGGTTTCATCTTTGAACGTGGTCTCGATGACGCCACCTCGGGTCCCACCGATCCCGTGGGCGTAGGACAAGGCGACATCGAAGGCGCTCCCTGTCGCGTCCTGTTTGACCGCGACCAGGGTCGGTACTCCCGATCCTTCGACGAATTGGCGGCGGACGAGGTGACCGGGACCCTTGGGGGCGACCATGGCGACGTCGATGTCGGGCGGTGGCTTGATGAACTCGAAGTGGATCGAGAATCCGTGTGCGAACAGGAGCATGTCCCCGGGGTTCAACCTCGGAGCGATGACGCTCTCGTAGACCTCTTTCTGGACCTGGTCAGGCACCAACATCATGATGACATCTGCCCACTCTGCGGCGGTGGCGGGGTCCACGACCTTGAGCCCCGCGTCCGACGCGGCTTGAACGCGTGCTGAGCCGTCCCTGAGTCCGACGATGACGTCGACGCCTGAGTCCTTGAGGTTCAGCGCGTGGGCGTGCCCTTGGCTACCGAAACCGATGACGGCGACCTTCCGCCGTGTGATCAGCGCGGGATCAGCATCCGCCTCGTAGTACATCTTCACCATGCGAACTGCCCCTTATGACTTTCGTTTCTGCTTCCGTGCGCCGGACTTGGTGTCCTTCGCCATCGCGATTCGACCTGATTTGACAAGGCTCGTGATGCCGTAGGGCTTCATGATCTCGAAGAAATCAGCGATGTGGCCAGGTTCGCCCACGATCTCGAACGTGATCGTGGTCGCCCCGACGTCGACGGCCGTCGCCTTGAAGATGTTCGCAGCTTCGAGGATCTCAGCACGACGGTTCGCATCGGCGTTCACGCGAACGAGCATGATCTCGCGTTCGATCGCCTCGCCCGGCTTGTGCTCGGTGACCTTGAGGGTGTGTACAAGCTTGTAGAGCTGCTTGATGATCTGTTCGATCTCGGGCTCGTCGACGACGACGGTCATGCGCGATCTGGCCGGGTCTTCAGTCGGACCCACGGTCAGTGAATGGATGTTGAAGTCGCGCCGGGCGAACATCGAAGAAACACGTGCGAGGACGCCCGGCTTGTTCTCGACGGTGACGGAGATCACGTGGTGCATCAGAGGTCCTCAGGGCCCATGTAGATGATGTCGTTGTTGCCGCCGGCCTTGATCATCGGGAACACCATCGCGTCGGGGTCGCAGACGAACTCCATGACCACGGGCTTGTCAGTAATCGCGAGCCCCTTCTCGATCGTCGCCCGCACCTCGCTCGGTGTGCTCGCCCGGAGTCCTACGCAGCCCAGAGCCTCTGCAAGGAGAACGATGTCTGGGTTCGTCGCCGAAAGTTCTGTCGCGGCGAATCGGTTGTCATAGAAGAGCTTCTGCCACTGTCTGACCATGCCGAGGTTCGCGTTGTTCATGACAGCGATCTTCACGGGGATGTCCTCAACGGCAGCTGTGATCAGTTCCTGGAAGGTCATCTGGAAGCAGCCGTCGCCATCGATCGCGATCACCGTCTCATCGGGCATCCCCGCCTGTGCACCCACGGCGGCGGGGACCGCATAACCCATCGTTCCGAGGCCGCCCGAATTGATCCATGTATGCGGCCTCTCGAATCCCCAGAACTGCGAGGCCCACATCTGGTGTTGTCCGACACCAGCCACCACGATCGCGTCTCCTCCGGTGAGTTCGTGGAGCTGTTCGATCACGTACTGCTGCTGGATGTAGCCGTCGGGGTCCTGGTCGTAGGCGAGAGGGAACTCGGCTTTCCATTTGTCGAGGGTCGCTATCCAGTCGTGACGTTCCGGTGGGCTGGTTCCATCGAGGACGCTGTTCGCTCGATCGATCAGCTGGTCCAGCACGACCTTTGCGTCGCCAACGATCGGAACATCGACAGCACGGATCTTCCCGATCTCAGCCGGGTCGACGTCGACATGGATGATCTTGGCGTCAGGGGCAAAGAACTGGGGATCCCCCGTGATCCGGTCGTCGAACCGCGCACCCATCGCGATGAGGAGATCCGACTTCTGCATAGCCGTCGAGGCTGTGTAGCAACCGTGCATGCCAGGCATGCCGAGCGCGAGGTGGTGGGAGTCAGGGATGACACCCCTGGCCATGAGCGTTGTCACAGTCGGAAGGTTCATTGTCTCAGCGAACGTGGTCAGTTCCTTGCTCGCTTCCGCCCGGATCGTTCCGCCGCCTGCGTACAACACGGGACGTTCCGACGCCATGATCATGTCTATCGCTGCATTGACCTGCCGTGGGTGTCCCCTTGACGGATGGTTTGTAGCCGGGGAGGTCGATCTGTTCCTTTCCGGTGTACTCGGCGTGACCGGCGAGGGCGTCCTTCGTGATGTCGACGAGCACAGGGCCGGGTCTTCCCGTAGATGCGATGTGGAACGCTTCTTTCACCGCGCGTGCGATCTCGTCGGCGTGCGTTACGAGGCTGTTGTGCTTTGTGACGGGCATCGCAACGCCCCAGGTATGCGTTTCCTGGAACGCATCCAGGCCGATCGATCCCGGATGAAACCTGGGCCGTTATCGCCACCACGGGAATGGAGTCCATGAACGCATCGGCGAGCGGAGTCACGAGATTCGTTGCACCCGGTCCGGATGTGGCCATCGTGACGCCGACTCTGCCCGGTCGCATGTGCGTATCCCGACGCCATGTGTCCACCGCCCTGTTCGTGGCGCGCAAGGATGTGGCGGATCGAGCTGTCGTGCAGCGAGTCGTAGGCCTTCAGGATGGCACCGCCGGGAACACCGAAAATGAGGTCGACACCTTCACGCTCGAGTGCCTTGACCAGGATTTCAGATCCCGTGAGTTGTTCTGCCATGTGGTGCTCCGGATAGAAGAAAACCCTCCGGGCAGGGAGGGTTCGGCGCATCGGTGTGGATGCGCCTAGCTGAGGATGAGTACGAGTGTGGTTGTGATGTTCATTGTATCGGTCACGCCTCTGTGTCGGGGTGTGGTGCGCGAGTATGGCAGTGTCGCGTTGCATGTCAAGATGAGGGCGTAGCGCGTGTGGAGAGGTGCTGAGGAACATGGCCAAAATCGATGATCTCTCGATGCTGGCGAACGTCATCATCGCGGCGAGATCAGAATTGATGGATCGCGATCCGGAAGACGTTCCAAAGAAACTCTCGCGCGCCGCAGCTGCCACGGGGAAGCGAATCCCGCCTCCGCATCAGCGCGCCATCCTCGCGCACATCGAAACAGACGAGGGATTCCGCGACGCAGTCCGCGAAGTGTTCATGGAGTCCGACGTCGACGATCCCCTCGGTCTCGAGTATCTCACGGACCCCGTCGCCGCGCTTCCGAAGGTCGAGCTTGCAGTGGCCATAGGTCGGGTGAAGGAGCTCCAGGCGGCTCTGGACGCGGAGAAGGCCGAGACCGCGAAGGTGCGCGACAAGCTGGCTGTGAGCCGGGAGCGATACGAGTCGGCGAAGCGTGAAGCCAGCAAGAAGCTTTCGGAGAGAACGGAGGCCGACAAGCGGGCTCGATCGGGTCTCGAGAAGACGGCGAGGGACGCACAGGAACGAGCAGAGGCGGCGATGCAGGCGGCACAGGCATCCCAACGGGACCGCGAGGCCCGAGAGACGGAGATCGAGGCGCTTGAGGGCAAGATCGCAAGACTCAACGAGAAGCTCGCGAAACGAGGCTCCTCCCTGTCCCACCGCCCCGAGGGACAACGGTCGTCGGTTCTGGGCGATCCGTCTGAGATAGCGAGAGACCTCGACGCGCTAGAACGGAGACTTCGAACGTATCGCGAGGCTCACGTGGGCGACGAGGTGCAACGCGTGGGACTCCCACCCATCGCGGTGCCCAAAGGTGTCTCTCCTTCGGATGCTGCGGTGATCGATGCGATGATCGAACAGAGGCCTGACAGGGTGATCATCGATGGCTACAACGTCTCCGGTCTGATCGCTCCGAACCGATTCGCCACCAGGGCAGCCCGCGATGATGTTGTGCACCGCGCTGCCAAGCTCGTGAGGGAGACCGATGCAGCGGTCGTCGTGGTCTTCGATGCCCACCAGTCAACCGAAGGGACATCGACGCTCACCTCTGCGGACGGTGTCGAAGTCGTGTTCGAGGGCGACACGATCGCTGATGACACGATCGCAGCGATGGTCCATGCGGACTCAGACCGATGCATCGTGATCACCAACGACCGTGAGATCCACAATCGCGTGCGTCGGTCCGGCTGCGTGTCGATCTTCTCGACCGCGTTCGTGTCATGGACTGAACACCTCAACAGATCGTGAAATTCGACCGATAACTGGTGGCAGCGAGCCGAAGGGCTTCACCATGGCCACCACCATGCATAGATCTGGGTCCGAACACGACACGGCGCCCCCGCAGAACGGAGGGGTCGTTCTCACGCGTTGGCACACGCTTCGGCGCACTTCGATCTCGATCGGAGTCGGAGTTGGTGTCGTCTTGGCCGTCGTACTCGCTTCGCCCTCGATCGCGGTAGCGACGTTACTGCTCGGTGCGCTTGCCATTGATGCCCACATCGCGGTCAGGACCCGAAGAACGACAGTGGCGCCAACGCTCATCGCGGACATCACCATCGCGGGAGTGGCCTGTGTGGCCGCGGGAGTGCCGCCCGTTGGCGTCTCGATGGTGACGGCGTATTTCGTGGTGCTTGTCGCCGTCGTCGGAAGGTCGATGCGTTCGTGGTGGATCGGCCTCTATGCGATCGTCATGGGCTCGCTGGTCGTGGTGGCTCCCGTCTTGCTCGATCTACCGGAACCACCGACGAGTCGGGCGATCGTGGTCGGTGTCGCCGCGGTAGCCGTTTCCGGCTATGCGATGCTCGAGATCATTCGCCAGTTCGTCATCTCCCTGCGACAGCGATCCAAGGACGAGGAACGCAGACTGGAGGTCTCGAACGCGATATCCGCCGCGTCACGGGCGCTCGTCGCTCAGGACGATGCCAGGGCACTCGCTTTCGCCGTCGACGCGATCCGCGAAGCTCTTGCATCGACGATCGTCTTCGTTGAACAGAACGTCGAGGACACGGACGGCGAGATCGCGGCTGTGGTCGTCGAGATCTCGTCCGAGTCCGATGTCGTGCATCCGATGTTCGAGCGCGGCTCCCGGACGTCGTGGGCCGAGATGCCCCGAGCGCGTTCCCATCTTGAGGGTGGTGCCCCCTTCTTCTATCGGCTTGAGGAGGCATCAGGCTCGTCCCTCGATCGCACGGGGGATGGTGGAGTTCGCCACGAAGTGAACGTTCCGATCTTGGTGAACGGGAGTTGGGTAGGTGTCATCGGTGCGGCCGACATCGACGCGGAAAAGGCGTGGAGGACTGACGATCTCGTTCTGCTCCGCACGCTTGCAGATCTCACGGCCGCGTTCTGGCAACGTGTCGAGGACACGCGGGTCCGGGACTCGCTGATCGGCTCCCTCGACGGACGGCTCCGGTACGAGGAAGCGCTTGCAAGGTCGTCCGCATCGCTTCTGGGTGACAAGGGTGTCGATATCGATTCTGCGCTTGATGCGATCGGTGTGGCGGCGAGAGTCGATGAGGTGTACATCACGCGCACCTTCGCCATGGAGGATGGGTCGCCGTCTGCGAGGTGGATCGCCAGTTGGAGCCAGCCCGGTCTGGCGCCCATCCACCCTGTGGATTCCGACGTTTCGTACGCGACGATGCCTGCAGTTCTCGATGCCATCCATCAGGGGTCGCTGGCTCGGATGATGGACGGCACGAACTCGGAACTTGTCGTCGGTATCGAGGTGTCTGGCGGCTGGTTCGGCACGGCTGGGTTCCTTCGCAGGAAGGCCTCGCGCTCGTGGTCGAAGCGCGATGTTGCATTCCTCCGAACGATCGGAGAGATCCTTGGCGCCCACTACGAACGGTCACAGAACAGGGCCAGACTTGAGGACCTGATCAGTTCGAAGGACCAGCTGATCGCTTCGGTGAGCCATGAGTTGCGTACACCGCTGACGGCCGTCGTGGGACTGGCGGAGGAGCTGCAGGCAGACGACGGTTCGATCGACGAGGAGGAGCGTCGGCAGCTGATAGCCGTGGTGGCTACGGAGAGCAGGGAGATGGCAGACCTTGTCGACGACCTGTTGGTGGCTGCCCGGTCGACGGATGGTGCCGTTCCCGTTTTCCCGGAGCGAACCGATCTGTCGCTTCTGGCTGCGAGCGTCGCGTCGCACCTATCGATTCCGCCGGACGTCGATGTTGTCATCGATGACGATGCTTCTGCTGCATACGCTGACCCTGTCCGCGTGCGTCAGGTGATCAGGAACCTCTTGACGAACGCCCTCAGGTACGGCGGGAAGAGCGTGCATGTCACGTTCGGCGAGGTTGGCGACATGGCTTTCCTCGACGTCACGGACGACGGTGCCGGCATCCCCACGCTTCAGCTGGACAAGATCTTCGAACCGTATGGTCGCGCCGCAACGGACAACGTCGTTCCGGGATCTGTCGGACTCGGTCTGACGCTCTCGAAGCGCCTCGCAGAACTGATGGGAGGCACATTGTCGTATGAACCCTCGAGCGGGTGCACATTCCGACTCAGCCTGCCGAGCGCCCGAACGGCGCGAAAGGCACAGGTGTAGGCGCAGACGGAAGACGGAAGATGGAATCAGAAGTCAGAAGTCAGAAGCGGATGGCGGAAGCGGATGGCGGACGGGCCGATTCTGGTCTGATAGCGAGCGCAGCGAGCGGGTCTGTTGTCTGTTGTCTGTCAGCGAGCGCAGCGAAGCGGGTCTGGAGCGAGGCGGAGCCGAGCGACTTAGGCGACGCCCTCTGCGATCGTTCTGAGCGTCGTGATGTCCGAGGCTGCGATGATCAGATTGGTGACTCCGGCATCGTCCCCAAGCCGCCAGTCGATCCTTCACCTTGTCGGCAGGGTCCCACCAGGCACACCTCGTCGACAAGTGCATCGGGGACGGCCATGGTCGCTTCCATACGTTTTCCGTCGAGATACAGATCCTGGATGTTCTCTGCCGCCTCTTCGTAGCCATATCGACGGGCGAGGTCGTTGTAGAAGTTCCTGCCCTTGGCACCCATGCCCCCGATGTAGAGAGCAAGTGCGGGCTTCATCTGAAGTCGGCCGGCATCCACGTCGTCGATCACCAGGGCGCTGACCGTCGGTGCGATATCGAACCGGTCGGCCTTTGCGTCGTCGCCGCTCCGTGCGAACCCCGCCTCAAGCAGCGGTTGGTACACGGTGGCGGTGCGCTCGGGGGAGAAGAAGATCGGTAGCCAGCCGTCAGCGATCGCGGCGGTGAGCTCTACGTTCTTCGGTCCAATGGCAGCGATGTAGATGGGCAGGTCGGGGTTCTTCGGCTTGCTCATGATCTTGAGTGGCTTGCCGAGTCCCGTTGCGCCTTCGCCTGCGTACGGCATCTGGTAGTAGGCCCCATCGTGTGTGACGGGCTCCTTGCGTGCGAAGATCTTGCGGAGGATCTCGACGTACTCGCGGGTGACTCCGAGGGGTTTCCCATACGGACGTCCGTGCCATCCTTCGACGACCTGCGGGCCGGAGACGCCGAGACCGAGCAGCAATCTTCCGCCGGACATCTGGTCGAGCGTCGCGGCCGTCATGGCCGTCATGGCTGGAGTGCGAGCGGCCATCTGGAGCACCGCCGAACCGATCTTGATCTTCTCGGTCCGCGCAGCGATGAATGCGAGCGGTGTCACCGCATCCGATCCGTAGGCCTCAGCCGTCCATACGCTCTCGTACCCAAGCCGCTCAGCCTCTGTGATAAGTCCGAAATCGTCAGCGATGGCGGTCCCGAAGTATCCAATGTTGAGCCCTATTTTCATGTCGGCAGCATATGGTCGCTCGGCTACGCCTCGCTCCAGACCCGCTGGCTTCGCTTCGCTGACAGACCTCAGACCACAGACCCGCTCGGCTGCGCTCGCTGACAGACCAGAGGCGGAATTCTTCTGAGGTCTGAGGTCTGAGGTCTGAGGTCTGAGGTCTGAGGTCTGTGGTCCGAGGTCTTCTGAATTCTTGTCACACCCGCCCGATACGTTGCTTTCGAACGGGAGGTAACGGATGATCATCGACTGTGACGCCTGCGACATGCAGCACACGAGGACGTGTGGAGACTGCATCGTGACGGCACTTCTGGGAGAAGACGGCATTCTGGAACTTGCCGAGGAGGAGAAGACAGCGATCGACGCGCTGTCGACGGTGGGGCTCATCGCGCCTATCAGGCTGGTGGGCCGACGGGTTGGTGGTGGGCATACCCGTGTCGGCGAGGTCGGCGGCGGGCCGGTGCACGGCTGACGCCGCCATAGAATCGCTGGATGCCCACGCTTTCAGATCTTGAAGCTGTTGTCGATGACGGTGTCCGTGTAGGCATTACCGATCTGGCGCCATTCCCCGTCGAACAAGACCTCATCACCCGCAGAGTCGCTGACGGCCTGAGCGGTGGCTTGGCTTTCACGTACGCGTCGCCAGACGTCTCGACTTCACCTGCGCGATCCTTTCCGTGGGCGAAGTCGATCGTCGTCGTTGCTGTCCCGTATCTCGCGGATGGCGACGCGGTGGTCGATGGCCGAACAGTCGCCCGGTTCGCTGACGGTGATCGGTATGCGGGGGTGCGGCGGGCGCTCGCGGCGATTGTCGGGGCTCTCGGTGGCGATGGCTTTCGCGCTGAGGCCGTGTTCGACGATGATCGCTTGGTGGACCGCGCCGTTGCGGTGCGATCAGGCGTTGCGTGGAACGGAAAGAGCACGATGGTTCTCACGCCCGCACACGGGCCATGGATCCTCATCGGTTCGGTGCTCACGGATGCGCCGCTCGAGCGAACGCGGGCAATGGTTCGGAGTTGTGGAACGTGTACGGCCTGCATCCCTGCCTGCCCGACAGGAGCGATCGTTTCTCCCGGTGTTCTCGACGCTTCGCGATGTCTTGCAGCGGTTCTCCAGAGGCCGGGTGAGATCCCGAGCGAACTCCGCGATGCCGTTGGCTCACGGATCTATGGATGTGATGATTGTCTCGTCGCCTGCCCACCGGGCGACCATGCACTCATGCGTATCGGTGATCCAAGTGAACAGCTGACGCCGATCGAGGTGCTCGGGATGCCTGACCGTGAGATCGACGCCGCGTTCGAGCATTGGTATGTGCCGAAGAGGAACATGCGGTTCGTCAGAAGGAATGCCCTCGTGGTTCTCGGGAACGTGGGGACGGTCGCCGATCTTGGCGTTCTGGCTGGCTACCTGGGGCATCCTGATTCCCTGCTTCGCGCGCACGCCGCGTGGGCGGTGGGAACGATCGGTGGGTCCACTGCGCTGCGGGTTCTCGAAGCTGCCCTGCTGCATGAGAACGATCCGACCGTTGTGACTGAGATCATCTCGGCTATCGCAGCCACTTCCGCCGCTCCGGTCTACGCTGATGCACCGAAAGAGCCGACGAATGGGAGCACCGAGCTCGAATGACGATCTTCTACGGAGCGGTTCTGTTCATTGGGTTCGTGATGGTCGTCGTGTGGCTCGTCCTTACAGCGGTGGCAGCAGGTGTCGATGGTTGGGATGACAGTGATCCAGAGCGCAGATACGGAGCAAAGGGCCGTTCCGTCGTTGCTGGAACCTTCGGATTCGGCATGGCTGGTATCTCGATGCTGTACACCCAGATGCCAGACGCACTGAGTCTCGTTGCGGCCGGTGCCGGTGCTGTTGGCCTCATCATGGTCTCTCGATGGCTCGGCCCGGTAGAACCTTCCTGAACATGTACATCGTCTCAGATGTCCACGGCGCACATGACGCCCTGGCCGACCTCGCACCCGAGGGCTCTACCGTCCTCGTTCTTGGCGATCTGGTGAACCTCGTCGACTACCGAACGAATGAGGGCATCGTGACCGACGTCGTCGGGATGGACCTTGTTCGGCGCGTTGTTGATCTGAGGACGCAGCACAGGTTCGACGAGGCCTCTGCGCTGTGGCGAGAGGAGAACGCCGCTCGGTACGACGAGATCAGGGAACGCGTGGGTATGGCGATGCGGGACGAGTACGAGGCGGTCGCGCGATCCCTTGCACGGTACGTGTCGTATGTGACCTTCGGCAACGTGGATGACCCGCCGATGCTGAGGGACACGCTGCCTTCGTCCGCGACATTCGTGGACGCAGAGGTCGTTGAGATCGACGGATACGCAGTGGGCTTCGCGGGCGGTGGGATCCCGTCCATCGGCTCGGCAGGTGAGGTGACAGCCGAGGAGATGGAATCGAAGCTGGCAACGTTGGGCCCCGTCGACATTCTGTGCACCCACGTCCCCCCGGCCATCGGTGTCCTCGCGAGTGACGTGATCGGCGGCCGATCCAAGGGTTCGACGCCAGTGCTCGAATACGTTCTTCGTGAACGGCCTGCGTTCCATTACTTCGGTGATGTCCACCAGCCGACGGCATCGACGTGGCGAGTGGGCGAGACGGTGTGTGTCAATGTGAGCTACTTCCGGGCGACCGGGAGGGGAGTTGAGCATGGCTGAGGTCGATCTGGAGGCCTTAGCTGCGGCCTACCGGTTCCGACCCATTTCCAGCACGGCATCCGATAGGGCTCTTCTGGCTGCGTCACATGTCCTCGATCCACTCCTCGACATTGGAGGAGGAAACGGATCGCATGCCGCCGTCTGGGCGGCAAGCGGTAGACGGGCGATCGTGGTCGATCTGTCTGCCGAGATGACACGACGGGCTGACGCCCATCGCCATCTCGACGTCGTCCGCGCAGACGCACATAGCTTGCCCTTCACCGACAGGTCGGTCGGTCTTGCGTACTTCCACATGTCGATTCACTACGGGGACTGGAGGGTCACCCTCAACGAAGCTGGCAGAGTCGTCCGTGGCGGTGGAGCAATCGACATATGGACGTTCTCGCCTCATGACATCGAGCGATCATCTCTTGCCAGATGGTTCCCGACCGTGGCGGAGGTCGATGTCATCCGGTTCCCCCAGCCGGTGGATCTCGCCAAGCATCTCTCGACGCTCGGGACCGAAGTTGTGGTCGAGACTTCGAGCGAGTGGTACGAGAGAACGGCGAAGCACTGGATCGAGAGCGTGAGAGCTCGGTTCGTGTCGACGCTCCAGTTCGTGCCGCCCGCTGAGATCGAGGATGGGCTCGAGCGATTCTCAAGAACGTATCCGAACGATGACGATGTCTATCGCTCAGAGGCGAACTTCACGCGAGTGAGGTGTGTCGTATAGTCGCTACTCTTTGTCGAGAAGAGAATTCAAGGAGTTCAGATGGCCGTTGAGGGGACCGTGCAGCGTGTCGAAGTATCTGTTGAGCCACAACAGGTCTACGAAGTAGCGCTCGATCTTGAGTCGTACCCCGAATGGGCGGGTGCGGTCAGGTCCGTTTCCGTGCTGTCCGAGGACGAATACGGCAGGCCGGCGACGGCTTCGTTCGTTGTCGATGCTGCGGTGAAAGAGATTTCGTACGTCCTCGAGTACGACTACGACTATGACAACGGCTTCGCCTGGTCGGCGATCCCGAACGACGACATACGATCCCTCGAAGGTCGCTACGAATTCAACGAACTCGACGATGGAGGAACCGAGGTCGTGTACGCGTTGAAGGTCGACCCAGCTTTCTCCATCCCCGGCTTCCTCAGGCGCCAGGCAGAGAAGCAGATCGTGGGAACTGCTCTCCGCGGTCTGAAGAAGCGAGCCGAAGAGGCCTCCTGATGCGTGTCATCCTCATCACCGGCAAGGGAGGTGTTGGGAAGACGACCGTCGCTGCGGCAACGGCCATCACGGCCGCCGATCGCGGCCATAGAACGCTCGTGATGTCGACCGACCCCGCACACTCTCTCGGGGATGCCTTCGACATGCCCCTCGGCGATTCGCCATCGATGGTGGTCGATGGACTCGACGCCCAGCAGATAGACAGCCAGATGCGGCTCGAGGAGTCATGGGGGGCCGTCAGGGACCATCTCACCGAGTTGTTCGACTGGTCCGGACTCCATGGAATCGAAGCAGAGGAGCTCACCGTGTTCCCCGGCATGGATGAGCTGTTCTCGCTTGCCTCGATCAGAGAGCACGCCGGATCAGACAACTACGACCTCATCGTGGTCGATTGCGCCCCGACAGCAGAGACACTTCGACTTCTCAGCCTCCCCGAGGTGATGTCTTGGTACATGGACAAGCTGTTCCCGGCGTCGCGCAAGGTCGCAAAGGTCGTGCGGCCTGTGTTGTCACGCGTGACCGGCATGCCCGTCGCGAACGACGATGTATTCGACGCCGTCGTCAAGTTCTACGACAGGCTCGACGGTATCAAGGAGATCCTCAGCGATTCCGAGATCACCTCTGCGCGACTCGTGATGAACCCGGAGAAGATGGTGATCTCGGAGGCACGGCGTACATACACGTACCTCGGCTTGTTCGGGTATGCCGTTGACTCCGCGATCGTGAACCGTGTTCTTCCCGACACCATCGAAGATCCGTACTTCGCTCGGTGGCGACAGATCCAAAAAGAGCACCTCGCCACGGTCGACGAGGGATTCGTCGGAACTGACATTCGCCATCTGCGGTTGTTCTCCGAAGAGATGGTTGGTATCGAGAACCTGCGGATCGTGGGAGAGGAACTCTATGGCGACCTGGACCCCGCAGCCAAGCTGTCGACGGCCCAGCCACTTCGCGTTGAGGATGTCGGCGACGACGTTGCGCTGATCCTGAGCGTGCCTTTCGCCGAGAAAGGCGATGTAGGGGTCATGCGACACGATGATGAGCTCTTTCTGACCGTTGGTTCGTATCGGAGAAGTCTCGTGTTGCCGGATTCGCTGAAACGACGCAGGATCAAAAGGGCCAAGCTCGACGACGGCGAACTGCGCGTCGTGTTCACATTGGAGGACGAATGACAGACGACAGCATCAGTGATGCGACTGAGGACAAGTCTCTGGACCCACTCGTGGCCGGCGTGAAGAGTGCCGTGGTTCACCTTGGGAAAGCAGGATTTGAAGTCGCGGCAGCCTTCGGCTCCCTCATTACCGGGGTGACGCGCAAGGTCAGGCCACACGCTGATGACGGCGATGACGAAGGCGGGGCGCAGCACGTTGAGGTGGAGTGATCTCCTCGATGGGTTGATACGCTCTCCGTCATGAACGTCATCGGAGTGGACATCGGGGGGAGCAAGGCGCTCGCTGTGCGAATGGAGGACGGCGTCGTCCAGAGCACGGAGCGTTCGGAGCTCGATCGCGGTCTCTCGACCATCGACTCGATCACCCGCTCGGTGGAGAAGGCGATCGACGGTCCACTCGACGCGATCGGCGTCGGCGTGGCAGGACTTGTCAGGCGACAGGACGGCGTGTTGGTGTGGGGTCCGCACGTGCAAGGAACGAATGTCCCGATACGCACCGACCTTGAACGCCGCTTCAACGTGCCCGTCGTTGTTGACAATGATGCGAACACCGCTGCCGTGGCAGAGTTCCGGGCAGGTGCGGGAGTCGGGTATCGCAATGGGCTTCTTGTCACGCTCGGCACGGGTATCGGTGGAGCGATCTATGCAGAAGGCGAGGTCTTCCGTGGAGAGTCGTTCGCAGGGGAGTGGGGCCACGTCCGTGTTGCCGATGCAGGGATGCTGTGTGACTGCGGCAAACGCGGGTGCTGGGAAACGAGAGCGTCCGGTCCAGCCTTGGCCAGGCTCGCCCGCGAGGTCGTCCGTGCGAATTCGGATGGCTCGTTGGCACGAGTTCTGGACGGCCAGGAGATCTCAGGGGAGACCGTTGTTGGTGCTGCAGATGCTGGCGACGAAACAGCCAGGGCGTTGGTGACTGAGGTGGGGCTTGCCTTCGGCCAGGGACTCGCAGATCTCATCGCCATCTTCGATCCAGAGGTGGTCATCATCGGCGGTGGACTCGGATCGGTTGGTGAGTCGATCGTCGGGCCTGCACGCAGGGTCGTTGTTGACTTGCTCCACGGCGGGCGACTGAGGGTGCCACCGGCGATCCATGTTGCGAGCTTGGGCCCTACAGCCGGTGCCGTTGGCGCGGCCATGCTCGCGTCTGAAGAGCGAGATGGCTCCTGATATGCCGGATCATTCATCCGACGCGGTTGACCGGAGCCTTCCCGTGCCGGCCCGTGCCTGGCACGAAGTGGCACTTGAGGCTGCGCTGTTGCTGCCCAACCTTTTGAAGTTGTTGACGCGACTCATGCGTGACCCGCGCATCCCGATCGGGAAAAAGGTGTTCATCGGTGCGGTGATGGCATACGTCGTGTCTCCGATCGACCTCATCCCTGATTTCGTGGTCGGGCTCGGAAAGCTCGACGACATCATCCTGGTTTCGCTGGCGGTCGACCATCTGATGAACGGGTCCGAAGAGGCCATCGTGCTCGAACATTGGGACGGAACCATCGACGCCCTTGATCTCGTTCGCTCGATCTTCGCATGGGGCGCCGAGATCATTCCACCCGCCGTGAGGAAGTTCCTACCGACGTAGTGGTTGGTCGCGGGTGGCGGCTGCGGGTTCGTTTCTCATCGCCGCGCACATCTATCGTTCCAGCATGCAGTTCCGCAGAGTCGATGACCTCCCCCCGTACGCCTTCGCCGAGATCAACGCGAGAAAGCTCTCCGCCCGCAGAGCGGGTGTCGACGTCATCGATCTTGGCTTTGGGAACCCGGACATTCCCTCTCCGCCCGGCGTTGTCGACAAATTGATCGAGGCAGCGTCGCAAGGGAAGAACCATCGTTACTCGGCATCTCGCGGCATCCCGAACCTTCGCAAAGCTGTCGCCGACAGGTACGAACGGGCCTACGGCGTGTCGCTGGATCCCGAAACAGAGGTCATCAACACGATCGGCGCCAAGGAGGGCTTGTCTCACCTCATGTGGACCCTTGTCCAGCCGGGTGATGTCGCGCTGGTGCCCGAGCCGTCGTACCCCATCCACATCTACGCACCGGTTCTTGCCGGAGCAGAGGTGAGAAGGGTTCACCTGTCCACGGACAGCGACTTCTTCGACAGGTTGACCTCTGCTTTCCGTACTTCGTGGCCCAAGCCGCGCGTTGTCGTGACATCGTTCCCACACAATCCGACGACCGTGACGGTCGACACGGAGTTCTTCGAGAAGCTCGTCGACTTCGCACATCGCAATGACGTTGCGCTCGTCCACGACTTTGCGTACGCCGATATCGCATTCGATGGGTACCGACCGCCATCGATCCTGTCCATCGACGGCGCCAAGGACGTCGCGGTCGAGCTCTACACGCTGTCGAAGTCGCACTCCATGGCTGGGTGGAGGGTTGGGTTCGTGGTCGGAAACGCGGAGATGGTCGCAGCGCTCCAGCAGCTGAAGTCCTACCTCGATTACGGCACGTTCCAGCCCATTCAGATCGCCGCGATCATCGCCCTCAACGAACACGACGAGTACATCGGTGAGGTGGTCGGCGAGTACAAACTTCGCAGGGACGCACTGATCGATGGCCTCCGGACCGTCGGGTGGGAGATAGAGGTACCGAAAGCAACGATGTTCGTCTGGGCGATGATCCCAGAGTCCCATCGCCACATGGGAAGCCTCGACTTTGCCCTCGACCTGCTCGACAAGGCAGAGGTTGCCGTCAGCCCTGGTATCGGATTTGGCCCATCGGGTGATGACTACGTGCGGTTTGCGCTCGTCGAGAACACGCAACGGATCAACCAAGCAGTCCGTAACATCAGACGCTACTTTGAATAACAGACGACAGACGACAGACAACAGGCAACAGATCTCCCTGGTCAGTCCTCCCTTCAGGGGGGACGGCAGAGCAGCGCCGGCTGCGACGCAGGGGGGTCTGCGAGCCCGCGAGCCCGGAGTGGCTGGACATCCTGAACGGACACCCCACAGATGACGTATGCGGTGCTTTTTCCGGGGCAGGGGAGCCAAGCTGTCGGCATGACGCCGGAGATCAGGGTCCACAGGACGGATCTGCTTGGTCAGCCTGCGAACGACGTTCTCGGTTGGGATCTTGAGGGTCTGATCGCCGGGGGGCCAGAAGAGGCGCTGACCGAGACCCAGCATGCTCAGCCAGCTCTCTACGGAACGTCGTATGCCCTGTTCGACGAGCTCATGAAACACGTCGACGTTCCGCCTGCTGCGGCTGCCGGACACTCGTTGGGGGAGTACACGGCGCTTGCGGCGGCTGGATCCCTCGACTACTTCGATGGCCTTTCGCTCGTCTCAGCACGCGGTGCCGCGATGGCGGAGTGCGCCGCTGCGTCGAGTTCAGGCATGGCGGCCCTGATCGGTGCGGACGCTGACAGCGCCGAGAAGATCGCAAGCGACCGGCGGGCTTCTGGCGGCAAACTGTACGTGGCCAATCTGAACGCACCGGGCCAGATCGTTCTTGCCGGGGGTACAGAAGACCTCGCGTGGCTCTCAGAGAACGCCCGTGACCTTGGAGTCAGAAGGGCGATCATCCTGAACGTCGCCGGTGCGTTCCACTCACCTTTCATGGCGGACGCCGCCGACGCACTGTCTGCAGCACTCGACGCCACATCGTTCGTTGAGCCATCGTTCGCCGTGTATGCGAACGCGACAGCAGTGCCGACCGATGATCCCGGCCAGACGCTCGCAGCTCAACTGACGTCGTCCGTGCGATTCTCAGAGACCCTCACCAACCTCAATCTCTCCGGTGTCGACACGTTCGTACAGGTGGGTCCCGGTGATGTGACGGCCGGATTGGTGGAGCGGGCGGGTGAAGGAGCGACGATCAAGGTTGTGGGAGCTCTTGAACAAGGTCGTACGGTGGCGGGTGACCTTCCCGGACGATGAGTCCAGCTTTCAGGGAGGGACCTCGATGAAGGACTCGACGATCACTGTCTGGGGTCTCTGCGGGCCTGAACCAGTCGTGACGAACGAAGAACGCTCGCAGCACGTGGATACGAATGATGAATGGATCCGCAGTCGGTCCGGTATCGAGGAGCGGCACGTCTCACACGTTCAGAATTCCGACATGGCGACGTTGGCTGGTAAGCGTGCCCTCGCCGCAGCGGGACTCGAGCCGGACGACTGCGGATCCATTCATCATTCGTATCCACGTGCTGCGAGAGTTCTTCGTTCGTCACGACTGGTTCAGGCACGCAGAGACCCCAGCCAGTGATCGTCGCGTTCTTCATCGAGGTCCTTCCCTGAAAGCTGGCGTCATTGTACGGAAAGCTCCTCCGCCACCGTACGAACTTGTTCAAGATCTGACACAACCTTGATCGTCGCTCCTTCAACCGTCCGCTTCACCAGTCCGGCCGTCACATCACCGGGACCGACGTGTACGAACGTGTCGACACCGGAGAGGTTGAGGTTGGTGAGGGTCTCTGAGAATCGCACGGACGACGTCAGTTGAGCTGCGAGCGTCTGGCCGGGATCATCGGTCGGCACTGCTG
>PVMK01117753.1_pt1 | contig 26186 bp, 25 predicted proteins | sample 1853481 | NCBI WGS metagenome assembly PVMK01 (sample SAMN08533507, study PRJNA380276) | Marine sediment metagenome, whole genome shotgun sequencing project.
GGCAAAGCGGTGCGTATCGGTATAACGGGGGTGCCGGGTGTTGGAAAGAGCACATATATCGAGAGTTTTGGAATGCAATTGGTGAATCAGGGCCATCGAGTGGCCGTGCTTGCCGTCGATCCCAGCAGTTCAAAAAGTGGTGGCAGCATCATGGGAGATAAGACACGCATGGAAAGGCTTTCTCTGGAATCGCAAGCTTTTATACGACCCTCTCCATCCGGCGGTACTTTGGGGGGTGTCTCCCGAAGAACTAGAGAAACTATGATTGTTTGTGATGCTGCCGGATTTGACGTCATTATTGTGGAAACGGTGGGTGTCGGACAGTCGGAGACCACTGTTGCATCCATGGTCGATTTTTTTCTGGTGTTGATGTTGGCAGGAGCCGGAGATGAACTGCAGGGTATGAAAAAAGGGGTTCTTGAACTCGCTGATGCCATCGCTATTAACAAAGCCGACGGAAATAATATCGACCATGCCCAAAAAGCGAAAATAGAGTATAAAAAGGCGTTGGATTTATTAACGCCCTCATCTAAAATCTGGTCGCCTCCGGTGCTGACATGCAGCGCCATAAACATGGACGGAATAGACGAAATCTGGCAAACCATTTTGGATCACAGGAAAAAGCTTGAGAAATCGGGTGAACTGGCAGACAAACGCAGAAAGCAGGCCCTGGACTGGATGTGGGCACTGGTTGAGGAGAGCTTAAAAGATCGCTTTTACAATAACCCGGATGTTCAAATAGCTTTGCCCAAGATTATCGAGGCCGTTGAATATGAGACACTTGCACCGACTGCAGCCGCTCATCAGCTGCTTGGACTTCATTGTACTTAATTTTGTATAAAGAAAACTCAGAAGGTGCGGAAGCTTAATTAGATATATCGGAATTTCTACAATTTATTGAAATCACAGTGTTTTTTGCGGATATTCTCTTGGTAAGCCGCATGGAATTGTGAGCGAAGCGAACTAACTTGGATAAGGCCTTTATGAGATCAGCAGCGCTTATTTTTATTGTAATACTATCTATCTCTGGGACGCTGAACGCGGAGACGGTCGAAGATCAACTGGGGCGCAGTCTTGAACTGCCGATTAACCCGCAACGAATTGTTGCGCTGGCACCGAGTGTCACCGAAATCATATTCGCCCTCCAGCAGGAAGAACGCCTGAAGGGAGTCACGCGATACAGCGACTATCCGGTGGAGGCCCTAGAATTGCCGCGGGTGGGTTCTTACATTCGCCTGGATCTTGAAAAGATTGTTGCATTAAATCCGGATCTCTGTATCGCCATCAAAGACGGTAACCCCAAGGAATTAGTTGACCGCTTGCAATCAATGAAAATTCCCGTCTATGTAGTGGATCCACGCAATCTTGAAACGGTGATTCGAACCATAGTAGAAATCGGCTCTCTGTTGAATACCGATAAACGCGCTGATATGCTGGTAAAAAATATGCAAAATAGGCTTCAGCGGATTAGAGAGCTTGTGGCCGGAACTGCACATCGGCCGCGGGTCTTTATCCAAATTGGGATTTCACCGATTATATCTGCCGGTTCCAACACCTTTATCCACGATCTTGTCTTACTGGCCGGTGGTATTAATGTGGCCGCCGTTTCCAGCGCCTATCCGCGTTTCAGTCGCGAGCAGGTTTTAGCTTTATCTCCGGAGGTGATCATCATTACTTCCATGGCAAGAAAAACGGTCTTCGAAAAGGTAAAGGACGATTGGAGCCGTTGGTCGGATCTGCCCGCCGCACGGGACCAGCGTATTTTTGTTGTGGACTCGGATATCTTTGATCGGCCGTCACCGCGGCTATTAGAAGCTCTTGAACTCCTGGTCACGTTAATTCATCCGGAACTGTTCGATCACAGACAATGAGCCTGCAACCGTCGCATATAATTCGGCGCATATTAACTGTGTCATTGATACTGGCATTTATTCTTGTTGGCGCCATATTCCTCGGACTTTCTTTTGGGCCCACCGGAGGTGTAATCCAGACTTTTGAAACGATATTTCAAAAAAAAATTGTCAATTCCATGCATTACACGATTATTTGGCAAATCCGGTTTCCGCGTGTGCTTCTGGCGATGCTTGTCGGCGCCACGCTCTCTTTAGGAGGGCTGGTTTTTCAGGCACTGCTCAGAAATCCCCTGGCCGAACCGTATATCTTAGGAATTTCAGGCGGATCTGCCATCGGAGCAATTATTGGAATATTGTTGGGATTATCCCGCTTTCCGGGGGTAAGCTTATTAGCCTTTCTAGGAAGTTTGGGCACCTTGATGCTGATTCTGATCATGTCGACCGGAAAATCGATATTGAAAAAGGACTCCCTGCTATTGTCCGGAGTCATGGTCAATGCATTTTGTGGTGCCATAATCATGTTTTTGGTTTCGATCACCCAGGATTCCCGGCTCCATAATATTATTTTCTGGTTGATGGGCGATTTGTCGGCCGCCGATATTCCTCAGGTTGTCTTGCTTGCGGTTACCCTCATTCCCTGTTTTATTTTAATTTTTCTGTTTGCGCATACGATGAATTTGCTGTTGATGGGCAGGGAAATGGCACTATCAATGGGGATAAATATAAAGGCGGTAACCGTCGCCTTGCTGTTAATTACTTCATTTATGGTGAGTATTACGGTCAGCTTTAGCGGGCTGTTGGGCTTTGTAGGCCTTGTCATCCCGCATCTCATGAGACTTGTTTTAGGTCCCGATCACAGATTGCTGGTGCCGGCATGCCTTTTTGGGGGTGGTGCCTACCTGGTATTTTGTGATCTGTTGTCAAGGGCCTTACCGCAGCAAGGTGAGATGCCCGCCGGTGTTGTCACCGCTCTTATCGGTGCGCCGGTATTCATTTTTCTTTTAAAGAGATCCAATAGATGAAATCAGCTGTTGCTGTTAAAAATTTAAGCCATTCTTTCGGCAATCAGCCGGTATTGCGGGATTTATCCTTTCGAGTTCAGCAGGGTGATGTTTTTATCATCATCGGACCGAACGGTTCGGGCAAAACCACCTTGATCAAGTTGATTGTGGGCGTTTTAAAGATTCAGAGAGGGCAGGTAGACATATTCCAGAATCCTCTTCGTAATTATTCGCAAAAGAGCCTGGCAAGGGCGATAGCCTATGTTCCCCAGGGCTTGTCCCTAGGATTTCCGTTTAAGGTAGAGGAAACCGTATTGATGGGCCGGGCTCCCCACCAAAATATACTCGGTCTGGCATCTGAAAATGACACGGATATCGCCAATCAGGCCATGAAGTTTACGGAAGTGGCGCATCTTGCGCACCGAAAGATGGATCAGCTCAGCGGCGGAGAGCAGCAGCGGGTGTTTATCGCCCGGGCACTCTGCCAGGAGCCGGACATCATATTTTTGGATGAACCCACCGCATCTTTGGATCTTGCCCATCAAGTTCGCATCATGGACCTTATGGAAAGGCTCAAGCTAAAAAAAGGTGTCACTGTGGTGATGATCTCCCATGACGTCAACCTTGCGGGGATGTATGCCGACCAGCTGCTTTTATTAAATGGTGGAAAAGTAGAGAGCATCGGTCGCCCTGATAGCGTCCTTACTTACCCGCAGCTGGAAAGGACATACGGCTGCGAAGTACTCGTCGACCAAAGTCCGCTTGGCAGATTACCGCGGGTAACGCTGGTACCGAATAGATTTCTAAATTTCAACAAAAAATAATCAGCATATTCCGATGCGACAGATTCGACCACCCGGGTCATGTAAACGCACGGGATTCAATGATCCCCTTCGTGAAAAAACTCTAAATGGATTTTTTGGGTACTCATATTATTTCACGTTTTCCTTTAATTTTGCGTTTTCCTGGATGACTTCCTCAATGGCCTCCTCCAGTTCAAATCTGGGAGGAATTGCATCAAAAAAAAGTTCTCCGTTGATAAATAAAGACGGCACGGGTGCAAGGCGGAAATGTTTGTGAACCCCTTCTTTTCCGAACAGAGAGCAGGAAAGCTCCAGAAACCGTTTCTTGCCTTCGCCTTTCATGAACTCAACACGATGGTACTCAACATAGTCGTCGTATTTCGGAACAACTTCGCGGACAGCTGCATCCATATAAAGGCATGGTAGACAATAATCCGCTTTATACATTACTTCGATCAATATTTTTTTTTGGTTCTCAGCCGACATATCAATCCGGAAATTTGCAATCAATAATGATTTTAAAAAATTAGAATCATGAAGAAAGTTATATTGTGCCGATTGGAACGACAACGTGAAAAATCACATCCCTAACTTGAAAGTATAGGAATTTCTATTTTTTAGACAGGATAGACAGGATATTCAGGATAAAAATAGAAAAAAATCTTGTTAATCTTGTTAATCCTGTCAAAATAAGTCCCGCCACAGGCGGCTAAGTTCAACGAATAACATAGAAACTGCCAAATTTCAATGGGATTCAGGTGAATCTTCTCGGTATCCATAACACCGTGATACCGAGAATGAAAAGCAAAATCGACTGATAATGCGAATACCGCCAAGTTGACATTTATTCCGCTTTAAAATAGATTTGTTTGAATAAAAAGGTAAAAATCATGGAGGCTCAAGATTTCATTGACGGTGTTTTAGCAAAAAACAGGCGAATAGTTGCCAAAACCATCACCTTAATTGAGAGTTCACTAGCCGGATAAATCGGAAAAATAGCCACAAAGGCACAGAGACACAAAGCATGATTGTTTGCTAAAATTTATCTTTGTGTTTTGGTGTCTTGGTGGCGAGAATGTTTTGCCACAAAATGCACAAAAATAATTACTAAGGGCCTAAACTGATTGGTTCCAGGTTCAGGGTTCAAAGGTTACAACTGTTGGAAACTGCTTACTATATTGATCCAGATTGGGAATATCATCGGCTGGGTTGCCAACGAGGGGGTGCGGATCAGCAAAATTATGGCGCATCTTAACAAGCAGTGACAAGGCTTAGCAAAAAAGGAAGGAGAAGGACATGGCCAAAATAGGCATTATCACCTGCCAAATCTTGGAACTCGAGTTCGCACACGTGTTGAGTGCAGACGCGGAAGTCGCGGATGTCTTTGTTATCGACAACGCGTTTTCCGCAGGCTTGCTTTCAGGGCTCGAAGCCCACGGTAAAAAACCGGTGCATCGGCTGGCAGCCCTACAGGCATTCGGGGCAACGCCGGGCGCAGGGCATCACGTATTGGTCCGGGTCATGGAGGTCGGACTTCATTCCGAGATTAAAAACCTGCAGCGCCATGTGGTGTCTGCCGTAAAGGAGACGGCCCGGCACGTGGACATCGTCCTGCTTGGATACGGCCTGTGCGGAAACGCCCTGAACCATGCCGAGGATCTCTTTTCAGAAGTGGGTGTACCGGTGATACTTCCCATGGATGAAGACCACCCGGTGGACGACTGCGTGGGTCTCATTATCGGTGGACGTGAAAATTATTATGCGCGGCAACGCGAGTGCGCCGGCACCATGTTCATGAATGCCGGATTTTCACGGCACTGGCAAAAGATGATAGATTCGAATATCCCTGAGAAGTTGCTCCCGAAAAAAGACAAAATCCAGAGGCGCATGTTCCGAGACTACGAACGCAGCCTGCTGCTTCCCACCAAAGTGCTGGGAGAAACGGAGATGATGGCGAACATCGAAGCATTCAATGCCAAATTCGGCCTTCGCACCGAGTCCACCCCCGGCTCATTGGCATTGCTTGAAAAGGCGTGGCAGGAAGCGAAAAAACAGTCAGCTGGAAACTAAGGAACAGCTCATTCATCCATGTTTTCATCCTCGTAATCATCTAAAGGTGGTGACAGGTCAGTCAAATCAGTGATGACTTTCAATATCCGCTCTAATTTTTCTACAACTCTTATGTTCCTCTGCCGTCTTTCCCGCTCTTTTTCTCTGGCTTTGGTTTTTCGTTTATCCTTAGTTGCCAATTGTCAATCACTTCAGCCGCCCACTTGATCTTTTCACGCGGGACTTTGTCGAAAACCGCCTCCCGTATATTTTGATCCGAATTAGAAGAATCTGCAAAAATATCGCCCAACTGAATCATTGTTCTATCGGGATTCTTTCGATTTTAGACTCCCGGGATTACTTGATTTAAACGTGAGCTAAAACGGAAAGTGTAAATTTTATAAATAACTTGTAAATTCAAACAATTATTCAAAATCCTATGGGGATTTCCCCCTAAATGTTTAATTTTAGCCAAGCTCGGAATATCCAGATATTCCTGCGTTTTCACGCCTTGCCAGACGGGCGCCTCAACGCCTAAAATTGTGAACTTATTTTTTCGTGAACCCTAAAACCGCCTTCTTTTAACAGAGTTAACGAATTTATAGGAGGCAGCTTTAGCATACTTATCTTTGCCCCTGCGTTACACGGCTGCGTTAGGCCCTTAGTCCGTTTTTTCTGACAACATGTTGTAAGAAACTGAAGGTGTCAGGTGTCGGCAATTAAAAAAATTCAAATAACAAATACCAAACAAATCACAAAGACCGAAATTCAAAATTCCAAACGGATGATCCGCCGGCATTTGTGCCAAATGGCATAATTACCGGCGAACAAAAATTTGGGCAGCGATACGGTACAACCGCGTTGAATGTTTTGGTCATTGGATATTGAAATTTGAGATTTATTTGTAATTTGGTGCTTGTAATTTGTAATTTCCGGTCTATCCCGGTTAGACAATTGCTGTTCAAGTTTTGGCTCTAACAACTGCCCCGCAGGGGCCACTTTTTCCGAGCGTAGTCTCGGAAAAAGCTTAGTACCTATTCCTTGAAATCACATCATGTTTGCGAAGGATTTATGCGATAGCCATATTGGGCAAAATAGCTCGTTCTTTTAATTGCAGAGCTGCTACAAGTTTTTTTCCCCCTCCAGGCGGATGAATTATAAAAAACGATCATAAAAATGACTGAGCGAAGCGACATCCACAAATCGTCAATCATCAATCGTCAATTCCCCGGCTTGTCCGGGTTAGGTCATGCCCGTTTTTCGTAAAGGGTGCTGAACAACAGCTCTGCCATGTCAACGATCCGCGGACCTGTCCGGCAGGTTAACGCGCAGTCGTACTGATATAGCCTACCGGCTTTTACGGCTTTAAGCGATTGCCATTTCGAATCGGCGTTAAGGCGGGGAATGAATTGACGGTCATACCCGCAAAAAAAGATCATCTCCGGATCCCAATGCTGGAATTGGGTCCAAGAAACTTTGGGATAGGCATCCTGACATTGTCCGGTTACATTCAAACCACCGGCTCGGAAAATAACATCATATTGGAAAGACGACGGTCCTGCAACCATTAACATATTTCCCTCCAAATCCAGCACCCGGCAAACCGTAAAACGCTTTTCATGAGGAATTTTTGCCACTTTGCGATTCAGAGTATTTAAACGTGCACGTAAATTTTGCAGACAGATCTGAGCAGCTTCGGATGCATCCAGCAACTCTCCGAACCCCAAGATAACCTCCAGCGCAGCGTCTACACTGGCCGGATTCACCAGAATCACCTGAATCCCTTTGCTCTCCAATTCGGGTTGTAACCGCTGGTGAGCGGTCTCCAGACCTAAAACCAGATCTGGCTGCAGGGTAAAAAGTTTATCAAAATCAGGTTCAAACCATAATGAAACATTCGGTATTTCGCGCACAGAATCAGGATAGTCGCAGCTGTCCGTTACACCAACCAAACGGTCTGCCAATCCTAAGGCAAATAAAATCTCCGTGATAGCAGGAGCAAGGGATACGATTCGTTTAAAATTTGGCTGGTTTTTTGGTTTCATAATACCCCGCTAACATCTCGGAATTTCTATAAAATATTGAAATCACATCATGTTTGCACATGATTTATGCCATATATTCAATCCCGGCTTGTCCGGGTTGGGTATGTCCATTCCGATCCATCAACCCCGAAGGAGACCGGCAATTCGTTCCGTTTTGTACACTTTTCCCTGGGCGACCACGACGCCTTCAATTGCCAGGGCGGGGCTGAGAAGCAATCCGTATCTTTTTCGTATTTCCTTGGAAAGTGTCCATTTTTTAATGACTTCGGCTTTTATGCCTGTTTCCCGGACGGCCTTTTTGGAATTTTCCAAAAGTTCGTTACATTTATTGCACGGTGGATCAAGACCGATGACTTCTATATGTACCATTGTCCGCCTCCGTTGGTTCTTTTTCCCTCATTACTCTACCTCCTTACGTATGATGTGAGGAGGTTCTGGATAAGCAGGGCTGAAACACTGCAATTCGTCGATTTCGGATTGCACTCCCATTTTTTCAGAAACCATTCTCAAAGAATCACGCATAATAATTTCCAGTTCCTCGGGTTCAAGTACGACCCGGGCGTTTATGATGAGCGTTCCCCGGTATAATTTGTCGAGCTTTTCTCCGCCGATACCGGGTTCGGCCGCAAGATGGGTCAGGTTGGCCCACATGGATTGTCCGGCACTGGTAAGAACAAATTTCAGATGGCCGATTTCTCCTTTTTCGATTTTGAATCTATCACGGAGCCTTGTTGCCAGGGATATCATAAACTGGCCGGCGTCAAACGGTTCGTCGGCCTGCAACTTAACTGCGGCATTGAGCCAGCCCAAAACCGCTTCAGCGGTGGCATAACGATCGTAATCGATTTGGCTTAAAACCGTGTTGGCGCCCGGTCTGCCGGAAATAAGATCCTCAAGCCATTCATCCATTCCGGTGCCTTCTCTGGCGGAGACCGCCATCAGCTTTTTCCCCGGATAGCGATCGCCGATGGCAGCCAACAGCCGATTCGATTCTTTCTCGGTCAGAAGATCAACTTTGTTGAGCACAATGGTATCGGCTTCTTCCATCTGTTTGCCGAACAGATAGGCAACGTCTTCCGGAAAGTCCGTTTGGGTTTCATTTAATATCAATGAACGCACACGATCTGGGTCGACCATAATTGAGAAGGGAGCGAAACGAAAGGCGTCACGGTACTGTATTTTTATCGGATTGGCGACCGCCGCCACAAAGTCGGTGCAACTTCCCACCGGTTCGCCCATTAAAACGTCAGGGTTGTGGGCCAGAATTTTTTCAACATGCTCAATCAGTTCATCAAATTTACAGCAAAAACAACCTTTAACCACTTCTTCTACAGGAACGCCGAGATCCGTGAGCATCTGCCTTACGATGATGGTGTCAACCAGGTTTTCACTTTGGTCATTGGTGATGAATCCCACGCGCATGCCTCTTTCTACCAAACGTTTCGCAAGTGCGGCTAAAGCAGTCGTTTTTCCCGAACCTAAAAATCCACCGGAAAATATCAGCTTTACCGGCTTTTTTACCGATCGCCTCCTGGGGGTGCTCATTTGGTTACCTCCTGTTTATAGTATGGCAGAATTTATTGTATAATATTTAACAACCCATCCGTCAATCATCCGAAAGTTGATTTTTGCGCCAACGGGAGACGATTGCAAGGAAAAGCTTGTCAACAGGTGACTTTGACGATATACGCAATAAAATGGGTATTGCACTGATCTGGTGAAAATTATGCTTTCTTTCGCAAGGCTATTTTTTAATATTTAATCCCACTTTTATTCCTCATTGATTTGGGATTTTGGATTTTAGAATTTGGATTTAAGGTATTCTTTCAATTTAATAAAAAATGATAGAGCAAAGCGATACAACAAATCCGCAATCCAAAATCCACAATCCAAAATTGCTGATAGACGCTTATTTAACGGAATAAAAACTGGATGAAAGTTCAAGCCACGCTATGAGCAATTTTCATCACCTTAGCATTGCACTAGGCCGGCTTTAACTGAACAACCACTCGATGTAAAAATGGAATAAGGAGAAAAGATGGCGGTTATAGAGAAATTTTTAGGTCAGCGAGTCGAAATCCCCGAGGATCGAAAATATTATACCAAACAGGGACTCTGGGCCAAACCGAAATACCAGGATATGGTCTTTGGCTTCACCGAGCCGGCCCTGGTTTTAGCCGGTGGGGTCAATGATCTGGACTGGCTGGTCAGCGAAAAAGTGTCGGTTAAGCAAGGCCAGGACGTTGTCTTTGTGATTACGGGGAAAATCTTATACATCGACGCACCCCTTCAAGGGATTATCTCTTTTAACCCGGAAGTAAAACAAAACCTCTCGCTTGCTCTAAAAGACCCTTATGGAAAAGGGTGGTTGTTTAGAATAAAACCCGATGCCGATTTGGAGGAGTCCGGCCAAACCGCAATGGATGCACAGGGATATACAGAGAGTTTAAGAGGGACCGAGGGATTTAAAAATCCTGAAGGATTAAAAGGCGGGGTTTCCGGCATTTGCAAGGCGGTTTATTCAGGCATCCGGGAACAAAAACTCTGACGAGCGGTCTTTATATTATAGCGTCTAATAAAACGGAATCACTAATGAAGACAGGCCAAAATTCGGCTTTAATGGGATCGCCGGCGGGGGCCGTCCGAATGGTGCCAAGATACAAATAAGGTTTTAATAATTATTGCCGTATTAGTAACTGCTGAAATGCCTGTTTTCATTCGGACGGAATTTTTTCGATAAACTCGGCTGCGTACTTGGCGGTCCTTGCGCCGTCGGCGCAGGCAGTGATCACCTGCCACATGTCGGTGTCACGAACATCACCCGCTGCGAAAAGACCGGGATAAGATGTCATTAGTTTTTCATCGGCTTTTAGGTAACCTTCAGGGGTTTTTTCAACCTGAAGGTTCAGCATTTTTGTATTCGGCCGCCATCCGATGGCCAGGAAAATGCCGTCAATCTTTATTTCTTTGTTTTCGTATTTTTTAGATGAAACCGCAATACCATCAATAAATTCCGAGCCCTTATACCCGTTAACTTCTGTATTCAAAAGCAATTCAATATTGTTCTGCATGTCGATTAAATTTTTATGAACTGCATCCACCTTGAGCTTTTCACTGCGGCATATCAGCATGACTTTTTCAGCAATTCGAGTTAAAGAGACGGCATGCTGCGCTGCTGTATTATCGCTTCCCACAACAGCCAGGATTGCCTTTTTCCCTCTGTATAGGGGCCCATCGCAAATCGAACAAAAATGAACCCCCTTCACATTAGCATTGGGTACCGCCAGCCTTTTGGGTATCCGCCCGGTTGCCATAATGGCGCTTGAAGCAGCGTATTCTTGACCGTCGGCGTCAACACCGATAAACACATCAAGGTTATGGCTAAGTCTTTCCAGGCGAGTCATTGTAAAAAAAGCGCCTTCTCGCCGGGCCTGCTGGAAAGTCATCGTGCCGAATTGGGTGCCGGAAATTTCCTCCATGTATCCGGGAAAATTTGCCAGATGTTGGATCATGTATGTACTGCCTCCCGGTATATCGCCGAATACAATTGTTTTCAATCCCAACCGCTGACCATATAAAGCGGCCGTCATTCCGGCCGGTCCCGACCCCAGAATCATCAGATCATATTTATTTTCAGACAGCATTCTTGCTCTTATATAGAGTTTGTCATCATAAAGGGCCGTTAATCGCTGCTTATATCTCACTGAAAATTTTAGATTTCAGATTTTGGATCGGTGGTATCGCTTCGCTCTATCAATTAATAAAACAGACAGAATACCATAAATCCAAAATCCGCAATCCAAATCCAAAAATCTACGCATAGTTCATTAGCTTCATTTCCGATTAAATTGTACGCTTTTCAGGATTGGGTGTAAGGCTGGAAAACTCCCTTGCTCTCCCAGTTGCCTGTTTGAGACGCCGCTTCAATTTCATCCATTGATTCAGGCGGTCCGATAAAAACCACTACATTTTTGTGTTTTATACGATCTTCAGGAAGCTCTGTTTCTTCGATTGTCCAGTCACCCATTACAAAATTGAGTAAATGAAAACGACCATTAGACGCTATGAATCCTTTGGCGCGAACGACCGCGGCAGGCAGTTTCTTGATCATGGTTTTTATTTGCTCGAGGTCATTGCCGCTCCAACGATAGGCAACGGACATAAGGGTATCGGGTGGGGTTAATTCAAGATCCGGACTATCTAGAAGGTTATCGATAAATTCTTCAAGTTCTTTCGTCGATAAAACCGGTAATTTATTTTTTTCAGGGCCTACCGTTTCTGATTTGGCTGACTCCTCTTCCAGAAAGTCAAAAAATTGCTCTAGGGGGATGTCCGCGTAGGACGTTTCAAAAAACTGCGGATCAGGATGAAACTGCCGAATCACATTTTTTGTTTCATCGATGGTTTCAGTTGATGCAATATCGGTCTTATTAATGATAAATACACTGGAAGAGGCGATCTGTTTTTCTACAGAAGCATAGACACCGTACGCATCTAAAAAATGGACGGCATCAATCATACAAAATTGCTCCATGAAATGGAACCGGTCGTTAAAAATAGGGAGTTTTATGTCCTTTTTCAGGTCGGAAGGATTGGCAACCCCCGTAGATTCGATCAGAAGAACATCAGGTTGAACGGTCGCATTGAGTTCGTAAAGGCCTTTAATGAAATCGGTTTTCACACAGACACAGAAGATGGAACCCTTGCTGATTTCCATCATGTCGATATCATCACCCTCTACCAATGTTCCGTCAACACCAATCTCGCCAAATTCATTCACCAGCAGCGTGAGTTTTTTTTCTTTGGGGAACCGGTTTATTATGCGGTTCAACAATGTCGTTTTGCCGCTGCCCAAAAAACCGGTAATCAGATAAACTGCGGTAACGTCGGACATGGGTTATATCTTCTCTGCAATTTTTTGTTTAATGTCATCAGATGATAAAACTTTTCCCACCGAAATCACATCGCCGTCAATGAGAAGACCCGGCGTCATGAAAACCCCCATTTTTGTGAAGTATTTGATATCACGTATTTTTTTTATTTCAATACCAAATGAATCATCAAATTCTGCGACAGCGGTCAAAGTGTTTTCATGGAGCTGGTCGCACCGTTTACATCCGGTGCCTAAAATTTCTATGTTCATGTCATCTCCGCTATTCAAACTCCGATCATGTGTGATGCGTAAAAAAAATGCGCGGGGTCCTGGAAAAGGGCCCCGCGTGATGTGAATGAGACTAATTGATAGCGGAATCCTTCCGGGTGGCTGCACCGGCACCTGCCTTGGCAAGGTTTTCCTGGATTTTGTCAAACTCAAATCCATGGTCGCGAAGCGCCTGGATGCGTTCTCGCATTGAATTAGAAGGTGCTCGTTTCGCCATCTCATCAATGAGCTCTTCATATTGAGGGATAATGCTTTCAAATACCAAATCCCCTTCTATGCATATGGTCGGCAGGACTTTACCTTTGAGTTCAATAAATTTTCCAACGCCATCCTTACTTTTAATCGAATACTCTTTATACTCGATCATATCCTGAACATCTTTGGGCAGTGCGGCAATAGACTCCATCATATAGCCACAGGCTGCGCACTGCACACTGTCCAGGGTCAGTACGGCAATGTTGATTTTTTCAGTCATGAATCGATCCTCCTCTCCTATTGTCCTTGTTACCAGGTCTCCGGGTACGCAGTGTAATATTGCGCAAACCATTCCATGGCCTCATAAGCTTGATCCATATGTTCCACCGGAACATCGTATGGCATATCTCAGCCGGGAGCAAAGGTATAGCCAATATTACCCCCTGCTGCGAGACTCACAATGGCATCTTCTCTGGGAGATAGCAGGCCGAGGCTTAGCGCCAGGGTTAATTTCAAATTTCCGCCAAAACCTTTGTTGTATTTTCTGGCAAGATCGCGCACGAAAACCATGTTCAGCTGCTCATCGATGGCAAACCCATGCGTATCCAACTTGCAAACATCCTCGAGGACTTTTGTACAGTCCCCACAGATGAAAAATGAAGAGGTCAACCCGGCATCGTTAATTACTTTAATGGCTTTTTCAGTATTAGGGGTCACATATTTGCGAAATGTTTCCGGCCTGATCTGAGATGCCACTGGGTCGACGATGCAGATAATATCGCATCCCATTTCTGCATAGAACTGCGCCGATATGGCACCAACTTCACCGGCGAACCGGCAAACTTCAACGGCAAAGTCCTTATTTTTATAAACGTCGGTGAAAATCCGCACACCTGCCATATGAGAGGCCAGTGTGAGTGGTCCGCAAAGAAGCCCCATCATGACACAGTCCAGTTCGTCCAGTTGGGGTTTAGCGAGTTTTGCCGCCTCGAAAATCACTGGCCAGCGGCCTGATTCCTTGGTGGGCAGTTTAAGATCAGCCTGGGAAGGCGTCCTGTCGGAGCACGGGTGAGTGGTTACTGAAGGTACGTTGTCCGGCCACCACTTCAACTCGCAACCTACCGCATTAGCCTCGACCGATAGATCAAAAAGTAGGGGGATTCCGTCTGCATGATAGCGCTTGGCAGCCTCAACAACTCCTTTTGCCAGGATCTTAGGATCCTGCATAAATTTATCTGCCGGCTCATTGATCAAAAAAGCACTATGAACACCAGAATAAGGCGCCCATGGAGGTGATGCAGTCCTTTTCCCCCGGTAGGCATCGATTAGCATTTGTTTGGCCATGTGTCGTCTCCTTTCTTATTTTGTAAGTCTCGTTTCAAAGCGACCCTGTATAAACAACTTTCTCCATCACCTCCTTTCAAAGCATATTTCTCTATTGGATACCGGAATGAATTGGCGACTTCGGAAAACTTTAAATGAGTCGCATGAGGTTAGCTTTAATCATCTATATCATTTTGCTATGGTATTGGTAAAGATCTATTTTAATGTTTCTTGATTTATGACCCGTATCCCGGAAACGGCTTTGAGATTCTGCGAAAAATTGGCGGGTATGAGATCGCCGGGATAGTCGGCGCCGTTCTTGCAGCCGCTTCTAAAAAGGCTGCCATCGTCCTGGATGGGGTGATATCAAAATAATGAGGGAAATGGCGGCTTTTGAGCAGGCAGGCGTTTCCAACAGGGAATGAGTTTATCTTCGACTTGAAAATTTTCCGGGTCAAACCGAGCGGAAGCATTTAAACAAATTAAAAACGCCATTGGTCGTATCGAGAACCAGGGTTTTTATTTGGTATCAACTTTTTCCTCTTTGCATGGTTCAAACCTAATGTGAGCTTCCTTAGGCAGTGCCATTCCTAATGCCACTTCGGCGGCCTTGATTACAGCTACCGGGACCAGACAGGAAAGATGGCATCCCGATTTTTCTGTTGAGGCATAGACAGGATTTCGACTGATGGGTGCAAATATGTCCTTCAGGGAAATCCGGGTAAGATGCTCGGATAGTTTCTTAATCTGCCCACAATCCGAGCCCGAAATTTCCAGCGCAACCATTTTCGGACCCATTTTCCCGGCTTTTATAACGCAAGGGAAGCCACAAATTCCCGGATCAACCGTCACACAAACGTCTTTTGAACATGTATCAGCCATCTCGCCCCTCTAATCACAATTAACCCTTTTATGATAAATTTTGTCATCAAGCTAATTGATTCTTTTCTTTATGCCGCCTGAAGATTTCCTCAATAAGCTCTTCCTGCATTGGAATTATGGCCTCATAGACCAACACTCCGTCCAATGCGATACTGGGCAGCGATTTGGCCTTCAATCCCTTGAAACGTTGAATCCCTTCCAGGGTGCGCATGTCCCATTTCTGCACGTTAATGATTTTTTGGATCTCCGGCGGTAAAACCTTTACCGACTCTGCCATATAGACGCAGGCGACTCATTGCCTAAAATCCGTCAAGAGCACATCCACCAACACCGGTTGCATCAAATTTTTCTCCCTGTTATTCAGTCGGTTTTAGAATCCAGAAACGCCTTAGCCGAATCCCAGGTCTTTTTGAGAAGTCCAAGCGTGCCTTCGCGAACTTCCGTGCGGAAACCGAACCGCTCATTAAAGGGTCCCGAATTTCGTCTCATTTCTTCAAGAACCGTAATCCGGCTCACATCCGTATCCGTCCCCAAAAGATTGGAAAATTCGAGTTCCAGAATTTCGCATGTCAGAATTCCTAAGATTCCCATGTGGATATACGCTCCCAACCGGATTCATTAAAATGTTCGAAAATTGAATTAACAAACAACATAACCCACTCGTTTTGATATCAGTTTAAGTTATCGGCAATTATCAGATGTTGCCATTGGTTTCAAGGAAATTAAACTGCGACATTGACATTCTCAGCAACTTTTATTAAACAATTGATAGTCTTTTTTAAGAATTTTATCTCAAACAGCTTAAGCGTATGGAAAAATTGATACCAGCTAATAGTGAAAAAATTAGCTTCATAAGAAATCGAACGGCCAGATATTCCGAACTGCAGGGAAGGCGGCCGAGAATCCTGATTACCCGGTTTGCACCGAATGGTTCAGAGCGAGCAGTAAAAAGTATCGCAGCAGCTTTTGCCGATATGGGATTTGACGTGGATATCAACCTATCTGTCCGGGCGCCTGTTGCTTTAGCCCGAATAGCTGCAGAAAACGATGTGCATGCCATCGGAATTCCGTGCATTTCTTCCAAGAGCAAACGTTTTGTAGCTGAGCTCTTAAAATTTCTTAAAACAGAAGGTGGCCGGAATATCCTGGTAGTTGCCTGGATGTCTGTTCATTCGGAAAATTTTAACACATTTTTTAAGGCCGCTGACGGGAAACTTAAAATTTTCAGATCTGAGACCGGTTATAACGATTCCGCCAGCCAAATTTTGGATGATCTGGAATGATATTTCTAACCCGGATAAACCGGAAAAATGAGCTAAAATTTTCTGAGCAACCTGCGTTGCTGGTAAAGAAAAGTATTTTGCCACAAGATGCACAAAATTCATTTGTAAGAAACTGACCATTGGGGCAGAAAATATTCTCAAAATCGATCTGGTGCCGCTTTGGGACTGCCGTTTAAGATCGGCGCTCCATCCATGGTATTTGGTGAAAATCTCCTGGAGAATGCATATTTGCTGGCAGGTATGGTGGATCATGTTGAAATCGTCCTGTTCTATACGCCGGCGCTTCACAACTTCCCCTCCCCGAGTGAGATTAAAGCTTTAAGAAAATTAGGTGCCAATGAGGATTTAAGTTTTTCCGTTCATCTTCCCACCTTTTTGGAGATTGCATCCCGGAACAGGAAAAAACGAGAGAAATCCATTCAAATGGTCATCGATCTCATCAATTTTATGGACGAATTGGATCCCCTGTATCATATTCTTCATATTCCATATTCCACCCTGACATTAACTCCTGTCCCGGGGTTGTATTTTACAGGCGAACAGCAAGCTAAATTCATCGATTGGACCAAGCGGGCCACAGAGAGCCTTGAAACGATTCAATGCAGGATTGAACAAAAAAATAAAATCCTGGTTGAAAATATTAACTATTCACCAATTTTCCTTGAGAGCTTTTGGAAGTTGGGGTTATGTGGTTTTTGTCTGGATATTGGGCATCTGATTCTTGGCCGGGAAAGCGTCTTAGAGGTGATCAAACAATTCATGCCCGTCATCAGAGAGGTACATCTTCACGGGGTAAAAGGGCATGAAGAGCATTTAAGTCTGGCTGTCTTGCCTGAGGCCCGTGTATCCAAATGGGTCAAACTTTTAGCGAATAGCTCTTATGGGGGAGTTGTCAACCTGGAGGTGTTCAGTGCCGAAGATCTCGAAACATCTATCAGTATGTTAATTGGTTTATTTTTGATGGTTTCGTAAAAAGTCGGATTTTCCCATTTTCTGGATTCCTGCCTGCGTGGGGATGACAATAAGGCAATTATTATCAGATAGATACCATAGACGTCATACCCGCGCAGGCGGGTATCCAGTCTTTAAAACGACTTTTTATCATTTTTAATAAGATGTAAATGTCGGAGGATGTGAATGGCCAAACAACTTTCTTCGCCAGCGCATAGAAAATCAGAGGTCATTATTATCTCAGGGTTTCTGGGGGCTGGAAAAACCACCCTCTTGAAGAAGATACTATTGTGGGAGAGCGATCTCTCAGAGACCGTTGTCATTGTAAATGAATTCGGCGATGTGGGAATTGACGGGTCGCTGTTGAAAAAGGCCGGGTCAGACGTAGTAGAACTCACGGGTGGATGCATCTGCTGCACCTTGAAAGCAGATCTCAACCTGACACTCAAAAAAATCTGGCGGCAGTTCAATCCCAAACGGATTTTCATAGAAACCACGGGTGTTGCTGATCCGTTCATGATAACCGATGTATTTGATGACCCTGAATTACATGATCAAATGAAAGTGTTCAAGGTCATCACGGTTCTGGACATCGAACTTTGGGAGGCTCGTGAATGTTTTGGAACGGTTTTTTCCAATCAACTTCAACAGGCGGATCTGATTCTTCTTAATAAGATTGACGTCGCAGATGAGAATAAGATTTCTCAGTTTTTAAAGGAAATACACGAGACGGTACCAAATTCCCAGGTGGTACCCACCATTCATTGCAATGTGGATCCTGAAATTGTACTGATCGGCCGTACCAGGATCCCGCTATTGGCCAACTATGATGAACTCAATCATCACCACCATGACCGCAAAACCCAAGGGGAAAATCAGGACGACTATGAGAAGGGATCATTTCCTTACATATCGTTCTCCTTCCGATCCAGCGATGCACTTGATGAAGAGTGCTTCAAGCTGTTCGCTGAAAATTTGCCGTGGGAGCTGTTCCGCATGAAGGGGCCGGTGCGCTTTCGGGATCGCACGGTTTTCGTCAACTATGTAGGCGGAAATAATGAGTGGTCAGTGTGGGACGACTTTGAAGAGACCTGTCTGGTCTTTGTTGGATGGAAAGTCAGCGGAGAGGAAACAATTCAGAAACTCAAAAACTGCATTATCCTGGACTCCTGATTGTACTCCGTGTACTCCGAATATGGAGAGAAATGATTAACATCAGACCTCATAATTTACTATGAAAATAGCTCATTTTTTTTGGACATTATCGGGCGTAGTGAAGCCTTTTCGGAGAATAGGTTTCAGGTGTTCCGCCGGAGGCGGACCAGGTTTCAGGCTGGCTCTCACTTTTTTACTACTGACACCTGACACCCGACACCTGAAACCTGAGTGACAGTGTCCAATTATTTGGCAAGTGTGGGATAAATCCATATTTATAACCACTTAACCAATCAACTAATCACCCAGTAAACGATATTTGAACATGGATCACGTATTATTAATTTGGAAGAGGAAGGCAGGGGAAACGAATTTTGACCAAATTCCCAGGTGGTACCCACCATTCATTGCAATGTGGATCCTGAAATTGTACTGATCGGCCGTACCAGGATCCCGCTATTGGCCAACTATGATGAACTCAATCATCACCACCATGACCGCAAAACCCAAGGGGAAAATCAGGACGACTATGAGAAGGGATCATTTCCTTACATATCGTTCTCCTTCCGATCCAGCGATGCACTTGATGAAGAGTGCTTCAAGCTGTTCGCTGAAAATTTGCCGTGGGAGCTGTTCCGCATGAAGGGGCCGGTGCGCTTTCGGGATCGCACGGTTTTCGTCAACTATGTAGGCGGAAATAATGAGTGGTCAGTGTGGGACGACTTTGAAGAGACCTGTCTGGTCTTTGTTGGATGGAAAGTCGGCGAGAGGAGACCATCCGGAACCTCAAAAACTGCATTATCCCGGACCCCTGCTGTACTCCGTGTACTCCGAATATGGAGAGAAATGATTAACATCAGACCTCATAATTTACTATGAAAATAGCTCATTTTTTTTGGACATTATCGGGCGTAGTGAAGCCTTTTCGGAGAATAGGTTTCAGGTGTTCCGCCGGAGGCGGACCAGGTTTCAGGCTGGCTCTCACTTTTTTACTACTGACACCTGACACCCGACACCTGAAACCTGAGTGACAGTGTCCAATTATTTGGCAAGTGTGGGATAAATCCATATTTATAACCACTTAACCAATCAACTAATCACCCAGTAAACGATATTTGAACATGGATCACGTATCATCAATTTGGAAGAGGAAGGCAGGGGAAAACGAATTTTGACGGATTAGGCCCTTAGCGGGCTTTATCTGACAACATGTTGTAAGAAATTGAAGATGTCAGGTTTCAGGATTTAGTACCTCAACTCCCTGACACCCGAAACCTTATATGAAACATCATTTATTACAAAAATGTAGCTTTTTTCTGATTAAACTGGCCGCTTTGGCAGCTGGCGGCTGGGCTGAACAGCGAACCGCAGAATATCGAATATCGAACCGCAGAATTATGAAGGATGGAATCGCTGCGCTCTGTCTTTTGAATTAATAAAAATCGATAGAATTTCTTCCTTCGATATTCGATATTCGATATTCATTATTCGATATTCTCTTTTCTATAGTTTCTTTTTCGATTTGACCGGCCGTTTTTTGGGCCGGCGGCTGGGCTGACACCTGAAACCTATAATCAGCGTGTATGCTGCCCCGCAGGGGCCACTTTTCCCGAGCGTAGTCTCAGAAAAAGCTTGGTACCTATTTATTGAAATCACATCATGTTTGCGCATGATTTATGCCAAAGCCAGATTGAATATTTAAGCAATTCTACCCGTCAAGAGCCTCCCTTCGAGAGCCTCAGGGTCTAACAACTGGGTCGAACGATCGATTTAAATAGAAAAGACAGAGCAAAGCGATACCACAAATCTTCAATATTCAATCGTCAATATTCAATTCCGGCTTGTCCGGGTTGGATGTAGCTAAACCAGCAATAAATTATAAAAAGGAGGTCTGAGAATGGCAAAGACAGTGGACAATTTGATGAAAATGTTTACGAGCGGATCGGAATCCAATATTCGGTACATGGTATTTGCGGAAGCAGCGGACAAAGAAGGTCATCCCAACGCGGCAAAAATTTTCAGGGCTGTTGCCACAGCCAAGATGTTCCATGCCCTTTCGCATTTCAGGGCCGCCAAATTTACAGACATCACGACGGAGAACCTCAAACAGGCCATGGAAGAGGAAAGCTATGATTATAAGAATGCATATCCTTCTATGATTCAGGACGCGGTGAAGGACGATGCGCTCGAAGCCCGACACAGTCTGGAATATGGCATGTCCATTGGACCGGTTATTTCCAAATTTATCAGTAAGGCCATTGGAAATCCTGATGCCGACGAGGGGGGTTCCTATTATGTCTGTCCGGTGTGCGGAAATATTGAGTTTGGCAAGCCGCCGGCTAAATGCGCTTTTTGCGGTGTGGATGCAAGTGATTTTGTGGCGGTTTCCTAGCGAGTGGTTTCGGACTTGAAAAAAACCATATTGACTGCACAATTTAATAACGGGCAATATCAATACATCAAGACCTGGGGAAGAGAGTGAGAGGCTGCGCGGTGGCGCCGGAAATAGCAGATAGCGTTGTGGAGACTGAGGAATGCTTGAGATTTATGAGAACCTTAAAATTGGAATAGTTGGCAGAGAAAGCGAAATTAAATCCATACTGGTCGCCATGGAAGCAGGCAAACACATTCTGCTTGAAGGCCCTCCCGGCACATCCAAATCGACCTTACTGCGAAAAATAGCCCGTGAATCCAATATGCTTTTGTATATTATCGAAGGCAACATTGACCTTACACCGGCCAAATTGGTGGGTCATTTCAACCCTGCGAAAGTGATGGCCGACACTTACCAACCCGAATATTTTGAAAAAGGGCCCCTGGCCGGAGCCATGGAAGGGGGCGGTATTTTGTATATCGAGGAATTCAACCGGATGCCGGCCGACGTTTCCAACGTACTTATTTCTCCTATGGAAGAAGGCGAAATGTATATCCCCAGGTACGGGACGGTTAAAGCTGTCCGTCCGTTCACTGTGATTGCAGCCCAAAATCCCTACGATGACGTTGGCACCGTCAGGATTAGCAGAGCTTTTATGGATCGAATTTGTCTGATTAAAATGGATTACCAGAGCGAAGAGGAAGAGCAGGAGATCGTGCGGATTCGGACCGGGCTGGACGATTCCGAGACGATTGCGTTAGCGGTCAGGATGGTTCGTGAAACGCGAGAACATCCGGATATTAAATTAGGTGCATCCATTCGGGCTGCTATTGATATGGTTGATTTATTCAGCGGTATGCAGAAACTAGCAGATCAGCCCGACCAAAATTTCTTGATCGCCGCGCGCATGGCTTTATCCAGCAAAATTTGGCTAAATGAAATGTCGCGTAAAACGGCGGATCAAATCATCGAGGATATTTGGCGGCACATCAGAGAGCAGTCCAAGACCTCCAGCGGTAATCCGGAAGGCAGTCCTGGTGCGAATTTGAGTCCGGAAGATCAAAAAAAAATGCTGACGAAGACCCCGAGGCTAAAAAAAATGAATGCTCCCTGGCGCATCAGTTTCTGGAAAAAGTCTCGGCAACCCCATTTTTAAATTTCGACACCAACGATCCTCGCCACTATTGGCAAATGGCACATCATTATAATAACTATCCGGAGGAACTCGAGGTGTTTTTTGAGCAACCGGGTTGTCTGCAAGCTTTCGCCCGCATGATCGACAGACTGCAAGAGGATGTGGCGCCCAGGCCACAAAAATAGCCAGTCGTCTGATTATTGCCATAGCCAAACAAATTGCCGATGCGGGATACCGCGCCAGTAAACTAAAATTAATTCCGGGTTTTAGGGACGGTGCTGAAATAGAATTGGACTATAGTCTCGAAAAATACGCGGAAGCACCGGAACGAGGCATTTTGGACAATCTTGTATCGTATATTCGACATATAGAAAAAAAAGCGGTTGTCATGATGCTCGACTATAGCTATTCCATGCAAAGTAATATCATTCTCGCCGCTATTATAGCGGCTGCCATCGCTCAGCACTTCAAAAAAGATTACGCCGTCCTGGCTTTCAACAGCGGAGTTTGTATTCTAAAAGAAGTCGATGAACCCGCAGGTCCCGAAAGGGTTTTGGAAAGGCTGTTTGCTTTACAATCCTGTGGGGATACCAATATCCGTAGTGTTTTAGAAGCTGGGCTGCAACATGTGAGCAAGTTTGAGCGCAAGGCAGGCCTGCTGTTGACGGACGGAGATTGGAACAAAGGTGGGGATCCTTTTCAAGCAGCCGTCCAATTCGATAAGCTGAGTGTCATCGGTTTTCCGTTTGCTGACTATGAAAAAATCCGTCAATTGGCCCTTAAAGGAAATGGAAATTTTTCCATTGTCAAAGATGAAACCGAAATAGCCGGAGCCATCATGCGGTGTTTAAATTAATATAGCAAATCGCGATACCCGGCTTACGTATGCCCCCACTTATCATCAGGCAAACTATTTATATAATCATTAAGAAGCTTTGCTTGCACTAATTCCTGTTTCTTTTTCTCTACTCTACAAACTATACAGGCTCGGGCAAAGGACTGCCGGTATGCTTCAAATATTTTTGCTCTAATTGAACGACCATGCGTTCTCATAATTTTATTATTCCATGGGATCATTGAATCTAAGACCTCCGTGCTATATTTATAAGATATAACCAAAACGGTTTATTTCAAGGTGCCTGAATGGTATTGCCCGGTTTGCAAAAAAGAGTACTATGTTGAAAGGGACGGTTCGTTCACGGGCGAAAGGCCGTTTCAGTGGCCAACTAAGAAGCGGTCAAATGCCTGACATATTATTGGAAAGAAAGATAAGACATTGCTTTTTCAGTGCGTATCGAGCGAAAATTGTGAATTGTGTATCGGCTTCAGCTGCAGCCCAACATATTGAGGCACCAATTAAGCTGAAATCACAATCATCCGATACTGACTCAGTTTTGCCAGAAGGCTGCGATCGAACATGAAATAAACCCGCAATCGTTTAGTCAAAACAGGCTATTTGCCCCTTTTCAGTAGGATTGAATTTTTCTTGCAATCACCTTCATCTCAAGTTTATTCTATGCCTATCATCTGAATCCCCAATACAACCTCATTTTAGATTTATAAACCTTCAATAAAGGTAAAATCTAATGCCAGTTTATCCAAGAGTTTTTATATCTTACTCCCGAAAAGATGGTGAAGAATTTGCAAAAAAATTACGGCAGGATTTAGAAGCCGAAAACATCCCCTTGTGGCAAGACCGGATAGCGATGGAAGGCGGCCGGGATTGGTGGCTTCAAATTGTTGAAGCGTTGGATAAAGTAGAGTTTATGGTGCTGGTCATGACGCCGAAAGCGCTTGAGTCACCAATTATCCGCAAAGAGTGGCGCTATGCCCGGCAAAAAGGTGTTTGCGTCTATCCGGTTAAAGGCGTTGACGACTCTAAACTGGATTACCCAAGTCTTCCCCGCTGGATGAGTTCTGCGCACTTTTACGATACGGAAAATGAATGGAAAAAATTAGTTAATGATTTAAACACCCGCTGCCAGGTTACCCGGGTGCCGTTCATGATCGAAGAGCTACCAGAAGATTTTGTCCAGCGTCATGAAGAATATGATTATTTAATTGGCCAGCTTTTGGATATGGATCGTGAGGAGCCGCTTGCAATCACCGCCGCGCTTCGCGGGGCTGGGGGATATGGAAAGACCACCCTTGCAAAAGCTATTTGCCACGATGAACGTATCCAGGATGCTTTTGATGACGGCATTTTATGGGTCACACTGGGTGAAAAACCGGGTGATTTAACCGGTAAAGTGGAGGATCTCATTTACCTACTGAGTGGAAACCGACCAGGTTTCTCGGATACACGGGCAGCTGCGTCTTATTTCGCCGAACAATTGGCTGATCGGGATGTACTTATCGTTATTGATGATGTTTGGAACAGGGCCCATCTCACACCATTTTTACAAGGTGGTGAGCATTGTGCGCGGCTTATTACCACCCGAAATAGCGATACCCTGCCTCCTAAAACTACTCAGATCAATTTGGATGCTATGAGACAGGCAGAGGCTATCAGTTTGCTAAAGTTTGATATTTTAGATGAAGAGGATTCTGAAATTAAAAAACTTGCCCATCGGCTTGGTAAATGGCCGCTTTTATTAAAGCTTTTGAATGCCAAATTGCGAGAACGGGTAAACATTAGAGGACAGTCATTATCTGCAGCCCTTGCTTACGTAAACAAAGCATTAGATAAACGGGGCTTGACCGCTTTTGATTCCCGGAATCCCGAGGAACGCAGCCAGGCAGTGGGCATCACACTAAAAGTCAGCATCGATCTGCTCAATGAGGATGAGAGTAATCGGTTCAGTGAGCTGGCTATATTTCCGGAGGATGTGAATATTCCCTTAGAAGTTGTTGAAAAACTCTGGAGCCATGCTGGATATGACGATTTTGACACCGAAGCCCTTTGCGAAAGGCTTCACCAGTTTTCCCTGCTTCTTAATTTTGATCCGGTGACCAATCATATCCGGCTGCATGACGTTGTCCGATATTACTTACTAATTGAGCAATCAAGCCAACTGCCATCGATACACCAACGTTTTTTGAATGCCTATCGACTCAAAGACTGGACAAAATTGCCTCCTGTTGAGCCATATTTATGGAATTTTCTTGCGTATCATTTATTTGAAAGCAAACAGACACAAACGCTTCGGAATCTGCTTTTTAATTATTCATGGTTAGACATCAAACTATGTGTTAGCGACGTGAACTCGTTACTGTCAGATTTTGATTTTTTCCCGGAAGACAGTGAGCTAAAGGTGATACAAAGTGCACTGAGGCTGTCTTCCAATCAGTTAACTCATGATAGGGGGCAGCTGAGCAGCCATTTGATTGGGCGTTTAAAATCTCATAAATCATCTAATATTAAATCTTTGCTTGCTCAGTCGATACATAGAAAAGAGAGCTGTTGGCTTCGACCAATAAGATCTTCGCTAACGCCACCGGGTGGTCCATTAATACGGACATTGGAAGGCCACAGCAGTTCTGTCTCTTCAGTCGCGATCAGCCCCGATGGCAAATATGTGGTCTCCGGCTCATACGACCACACGCTGAAGGTCTGGGATCTTGAATCAGCAGATCTGATCTGCACGCTGAAAGGCCACAGCAATTATGTCGATGCAGTCGCGATCAGCCCCGATGGCAAATATGCGGTCTCCGGCTCATATGACCATACGCTGAAGGTCTGGGATCTTCAATCAGCAGATCTGATCTGCACGCTGAAAGGCCACAGCCATTCTGTCTCTTCAGTCGCGATCAGCCTCGATGGCAAATATGTGGTCTCCGGCTCATACGACCACACGCTGAAGGTCTGGGATCTTGAATCAGCAGATCTGATCTGCACGCTGAAAGGTCACAGCGATTCTGTCAGGGCAGTCGCGATCACCCCCGATGGCAAATATGTGGTCTCCGGCTCATACGACCACACGCTGAAGGTCTGGGATCTTGAATCAGCAGATCTGATCTGCACGCTGAAAGGTCA
>PVMK01124594.1_pt1 | contig 26185 bp, 30 predicted proteins | sample 1853481 | NCBI WGS metagenome assembly PVMK01 (sample SAMN08533507, study PRJNA380276) | Marine sediment metagenome, whole genome shotgun sequencing project.
AAAGTGACGGGATGTCAAGAGATTTCTTCGGACTCTACTGGAAAACAAAACCCCCGGGATCCTTTTCAGGACTCGGGGTTTAAGACTTAACCGGACTTCTCTGGATTGTTATTTGGTGGGCGATACGGGATTCGAACCTGTGACTTCCACCGTGTGAAGGTGGCACTCTTACCACTGAGTTAATCGCCCTTTTTCCTGAAGTTATACCACCGATTTTCAAACTTCAACTGTTTTCGGCTGTTTTGGTTTGAAAAGCTAACCCGTATTTCTCACAAGTCGAGACGCCGGATAGACAAAGTGTAAGGGGTTGAGCTATACTTTAGTATGTTAAACGCCTTACACTGCAGGATATACGGATGTATCGGCTTGCCTTGTGCGAACAGTTCAGCATATTTTTCAATTTACACCATTCCTAAACACTCTGTTTCTGTCAATATTCACTATTGGATGCTGAAATGTTCGTGAGAAATGTGGGCTAACCACCTGGCAGTTCCGTATAGGAAAAAATACTTGCTCACCAGGTGTATTTGGAGTAATTTCCCCAAATTATGCTTTTTGCTAGAAGGCATAGGTATTTGAAGGTGTCTGGAAATAATTTTTTTGTTGAATTAAGGAGAAAATCGTGTCTCAAAAAAAATCAGAAAAACTCTGGCTTTCAGGCAATGAGGCGCTTGCCCTTGGTGCTTATGAAGCAGGAGTCAAAGTTGCCTCGGGATACCCGGGTACACCATCCACCGAGATAATGGAAAATCTCTCAAAATATGAGGGAGTGTATACGGAATGGGCGCCTAACGAAAAAGTAGGCCTGGAAGTAGCGCTGGGTGCCTCTTTTACAGGGGTACGGTCCCTTGCCACAATGAAGCATGTCGGTATGAACGTGGCGGCTGACCCGCTCTTTACATCAGCTTATACCGGTATCCGTGGTGGCCTGGTCATTATTAATGCTGATGATCCGGGGATGCACAGTTCCCAGAATGAGCAGGATAACCGCAACTATGCATTTGCCGCTAAGCTGCCGATGCTTGAACCCTGTGATCCGGAAGAGGCCAAGGATTTTTTAAAAACAGGCTACTGGCTGAGCGAGGGATATGACACCCCGGTTTTGTTGCGGATAACTTCACGTATTGCCCATGTTAAGGGACAGGTGGCACCCGGCGAAAAGGCAAGCTCTTCTGTTAGCCCGGAAATAGTCAAGGACCCGGCTAAATTTGTCATGCTGCCGGTCAATGCCAGGAAGCGGCGCACCTTTATCAGCGAAAGAATGCAGCGGCTCAAGGAGTTTGCCGAGACCTTCCCGGAAAATCGTATTGAATGGGGGGACGGCACCCGCGGGTTCATTACCAGCGGAATATCTTACCTGTATGTCAAGGAGGCCTTTCCCGAGGCCTCGGTGCTAAAGCTCGGCATGGTGTGGCCGCTGCCTGAGAAAATGATCCGGGGCTTTGCCGAACAGGTGGATGAATTGTTTGTCGTCGAGGAACTAGATCCTTTCCTTGAACTGCACATTAAGGCCATGGGTATCAACTGTCACGGCAAGGACCTGATCCCGGCCGAAGGTGAACTCAATCCGGGAATAGTCAGGGATGCGATTACCGGTAAAAAGAAAGAGATCTTCGCGCCCATTGCTTTACCGCCCCGGCCTCCGAATCTTTGCCCGGGATGTCCGCATCGGGGCAGTTTTTATGCCCTGTCCAAACAAAAGGTGTTTGTTGCCGGTGATATAGGCTGTTATACCATGGGTGCTTTGCCTCCCCTGGCTTCTATGGATTCGTGTGTCTGCATGGGTGCTGGAGTCTCCGCCGTGCATGGCATAGCCAAGGCCCTGGATGAGGATGGCATGGGGAAATCGGTGGCGGTGATCGGTGACTCCACCTTTGTTCATTCCGGCATCACCGGCCTGATTAATATTGTTTATAACGACAGTTATTCAACCGTTGTTATTCTTGACAACCGGATAACGGCGATGACCGGCCAGCAGCCCAATCCTTCCTCAGGATCGAATATTAAAGGTGAAGCTGCCTCAATGCTTAATTTTGAGGAACTCTGCAAGTCAATTGGCGTAAAGCATGTGGTAACGGTCAACCCCCATGACCTGGCAGAAACCCGTAAAGCGTTGAATGAGGAGATCAACCGGCCTGAGCCATCGGTGGTAATCTGCCGGGCACCATGTGTGCTGATCCCGTCTGAGAAGACCAGGATACCTTACTGTATAGACAAGGAAAACTGCACCGGCTGCAAGGCCTGCATAAATATCGGCTGCCCTGCCATCCACTGGATCCCTGTTACCCCGGAAGAAGCAGCCAGCCTTGGCTATAAGGAAAAACAGACAGGATATGCCGAGATTAGTTTAGAATTATGCAACGGCTGCAGTCAATGTGCTCAACTGTGCAAGTTTGACGCCATCAGCAAGGAGGACAAATAATGAGTGAACAGGGAAATATTCTCTTTTGCGGCGTCGGCGGCCAGGGCATCCTGTTGGCCAGCGAGGTGACCACCTACAGTCTGTTGGCTACCGGCATGGAAGTCAGGAAGAGTGAAGTGCATGGCATGGCCCAGCGCGGCGGCTCGGTGACTGCCCATGTCAGGTATGGTGAAAAAGTCTATTCGCCGTTGATCAGCCTTGGCGAAGCCGACATTATAGTTGCCTTTGAGATGATGGAGGCGGTGCGTTATCTGCCATATATGCACCCTGACAGCCAGGTCATTGTCAATACCCATAAGATATACCCGCCACCGGTTGCCACAGGCAAGATGGACTATCCTGAAAATGTACTGGACGAGTTGACCAGCCGGAATATCAAGGTCAAGGAACTCGATGCCTTTGAAGTGGCCAGAAAGGTTGGTGAAGTACGGGCGGTCAATATAGCCATGGTCGGCGCTATGTCCACCTATATGGCGATTGACGAGCAGATTTTTCTGGATGTTATGAACGAAAGAATCCCTGAGAAATTCCGGGAGGCCAATATTAATGCCTTTCTGGAGGGCAGGAAGCTGGGCCAGTAGCGTAAGGAGAAAGGCATGATTTGGAACGAGGAATATGAGACCATGTCAAGGGAGAAACTGGAAGTCCTGCAGTTGAGAAGGCTCCAGGACCTGGCAGAGCGGGTTTATTTCAGGGTAAAGCCCTACCGTGACATGATGGATGAGGCCGGGGTCAAGCCGGAAGACATTAAGACTTTGGCTGACATTAATAAACTGCCATTTACCACCAAGGATTTTCTGCGCGATAACTATCCTTTCGGGCTTTTTACCGTGCCGTTGGAGCAGGTAGTGCGGGTGCATGCCTCATCAGGCACAACCGGTAAACCAACGGTGGTTGGCTATACGAAGCGCGATATTGAAACCTGGGCCGAGGTTATGGCCAGGTCGCTGGCCTGCGCCGGTGTGCAACGGCGAGATGTGGTCCACAATGCCTACGGTTACGGACTTTTTACCGGCGGCCTTGGCGCCCATTATGGCGCCGAGAAACTGGGAGCCACGGTTATTCCGATATCAGGCGGCCAGACCAAGCGCCAGATCCTGATCATGCAGGATTTCGGCTCTACGGTCCTGCTTTCCACCCCATCCTATGCCTTGAATATGGCGGATACCATGGCTGACATGGGGGTTGATGCCGCCAGCCTGAAGCTGCGGGTGGGGATTTTCGGGGCCGAGCCCTGGAGTGAGAATATGCGGGAGGAGGTGGAGAAAAAACTCGGTCTCAAAGCCATTGATATTTACGGCTTGAGTGAAATTATCGGTCCCGGAGTATCAATGGAATGCATAGAAGCCCAGCACGGCCTGCATATATTTGAAGATCACTTCCTGCCGGAGATTATTGATCCGGACAGCGGCGAGGTTCTGCCCATGGGTGAGACCGGTGAGCTTGTCTTTACCACTTTGACAAAAGAGGCATTTCCGATTATCCGTTACCGGACCAAGGACATCACCAGGTTGATCAAGGAGCCCTGTATTTGCGGCCGTAATTTTGTCCGCATGGAAAAGATATCAGGGCGTACCGATGACATGCTGATTATCCGCGGGGTCAATGTCTTCCCGACCCAGGTGGAGCATGTTCTCGTCGGTATTGAGGGAGTGGAGCCGCACTACCAGATAATCGTCAACCGGGAAGGAACGCTTGACACCATGGAGGTGCAGGTTGAGGTGAGTGATGAGATATTTTCCGATGAGATAAAGAACCTGGAAAACCTGAGTAAGCGCATTCAGGCGGAGATCAAGGATCTTATCGGCTCCTCCTGCAAAGTTACCCTGGTTGAGCCGAAAACCATCCAGCGAAGTGAAGGGAAAGCAAAACGGGTGATTGACAACCGTAATATTTAGAAAAAGCCTTTATTCGAGAGTAAAATAATCAGCTCGAGGTGGAATATGAAAGTCGAACAACTTGCCGTATTTCTGGAAAATAAATCCGGCCGTCTTGCCGCGATAACCAAGGTATTGAGTGATAATGGTATCAATATCAGAGCCCTGGCCGTAGCCGATACGGCATGATCCTGGTTTCCTGCGCTGCTGCTGAAGTGATCGTCAACCCGGTTGCCAAATATGTTTTCAAGACACCGCAGAAAGGACAGCCACGCTGTACAGAAGATTTACGGCACCATGAAAGACCTGGGTATTACCAAGATAGCTGTAATGGCAGGAAATACCGCTCGGTAAAGCCGGGAAAGGGCCAGCTTGAAAAAATTGCTCCCGAATTTCGGCATTGAAGTTCTCATGACAGAGGTTTATGACAAGAAGGCCACGGATTTGTCTGCTGTTGTTGCAAAGCTGATGGCTAACAAAGATATCCAGGCTGTGGTCAACTGGTCAATTGTTCCGGCCCAGGGCATTCTGGCCAAGAACATGAGGCAGGCCGGCTGGGATGTGCCCCTGTTCCAGAGCCACGGCTTCGGCAATGTCAAGTATATTGAAGTAGGCGGTGCTGCAGCCGAAGGCATTATTTTTCCGGCAGGAAGACTGCTTGTTGCCAACAGCCTGGCTGAAGACAATCCTCAGAAAGCATTACTTTTAAAGTATAAAAACGATTATGAAGCCAAGTATGATGACCAGGTTTCCACTTTTGGCGGCCATGCCTATGATGCCCTCACCATACTGGTGGCTGCCATTGAAAAGGCCGGTCTCGATAAAGAGAAGGTACGTGATGCCATTGAAAACCTGAAGGGTGTTGCCGGTACTGCCGGAGTTTTCAATTTTTCACCGGAAGATCATAACGGCTTGGATATTAATTCGTTTGAAATGCTGACTGTTAAAGATGGCAAGTTTGCCATCTATCACAAGTAATATTAAATATCTATCAAGCATTTAGCAGCAGGGGCGGGGAACTGAATAATCTCTCCGCCCCTTTTCATGTATGTAGCACCTGCGTATGACTCCTGAACTTTTCATACAATACCTGTTTGCCGGCATAACCTATGGCATCATCTATGCCATAGTGGCCATCGGTTTTAACATCATTTATAACACCACGGGCATCATCAATTTTGCCCAGGGTGAGTTCGTGATGCTGGGCGGCATGATCGCTATAACCATGAATTCTTTTATGCCCATTCCTCTTGCAATCGTGGTGGCTGTACTCATCACCATGGTTGTCGGAGCGCTGATAGAAATGGTTTTTATCCGCTGGCTGGAGAGTCCTTCAGTTCTGCGTATGATCATCATTACCATTGGCATTTCAATTCTGGTCCGGGAAGTGGGGTTGCATATCTGGGGTGAAAGTGTGCGAGCCCTGCCGTATTTTATTGGCAACGAGGTGACATCCATCTCTATTTTAGGGGCAAGAATTTCACCCCAGGTCCTCTGGGTCATAGGAGTTTGCTCCCTGATGGTTGCAGGCTTGAGCCTTTTCTTTAAATTCACCTCTCTGGGACGCGAGATGCGGGCCTGTGCCGCCAACCGGCGGGCAGCAATGCTGTGCGGTATAAATGCTAAGAACATGGTCACCCTGTCCTTTATACTCTCGGCAGGCATTGGGGCCGTGGCAGGTTGTGTCATGTCCCCCATTACCTATTCGGATTATTCAATGGGGCCCAACTTAGCTATCAAGGGTTTTACCGTAGCGATCCTAGGGGGGCTGGGCAACAGCCTGGCAGCAGTAGCAGCAGGGTTACTGCTCGGCATTATTGAGGCCTTTTCCGTCTCGGTACTGCCCCTGGCTTTTCAGGATGCTATTGCCACCTCCATATTACTCCTCATTCTGTTTATCAGGCCGCATGGCCTGTTCGGCAGCAGTGAAGCCGCAAGCCTGAAGGAATTCTGATGGATTTATTTAAGCGATACATCCCGGTTTTTTCCCTGCTGGTTGTTGTTGTGGCAATTCAGCTTGTGACGTACTTTACGGAAACACCCTACTACCTGACCCAGTTGACCATGTCTGCCTATTACTCGGTAGTGGTTATCGGGCTATGCGTCCTGATGGGATACGGTGGCCAGCTTTCATTGGGGCATGCCGGTTTTTTTGCCATTGGCGGTTACCTTGCTGGAGCACTTACCACCCATAACCTGTTATCTTTACAGGAACACGGATTAGTATCTTTGTTTAACAAGATCGGATTACTGGTTGACAGAACAGGTTTCTATGGGGATGCACTCCTGACCGTTCAGCCTTGGGCAGCTTGTATTATAGCGGTTTTGACAGCCGGTGTCATTGCCTTTGCAATTGGCGGACCTATCTTGAAACTGAAAGGCCATTACCTTGCCATGGCAACCCTGGGTTTCGGCATAATAATTTACCGGATTGCTCTTGCCAGCGCATATTTTGGAGAGGCTGACGGCATCTCTGAGGTCCCTGGTTTTAAGTTGCTCCCAGGTATTGAGGTGAGCGGCAGTTTTGGTGCCAGGGTGTCAAATTATTATATTGCCTGGGGTATGGTTATTGTCTCTGTTATATTGCTGTTGAATTTGATCCATTCCAGGGTGGGCAGGGCATTACGTTCAATCCACGGAGCTGAAGAGGCTGCCAGTGCCATGGGGGTCAACACGGCCCGATACAAGCTGTATATTTTTGTATTAAGTGCCGTATTTGCTGCCCTTGCCGGGGTATTTGTCACCCATTACAATGGTGGGATCGGGCCCTCTGAGGCCGGGGTTATGAAATCAGTGCGTTATGTTGCCATTGTTGCAGTGGGCGGCATGGCAAATATCTGGGGCGCGCTTCTCATGGGAATTGTGTTGAATTTCCTCTCTTTACGGGGAGTTTTCGGGTCCTATGATGATGCAGTTTTTGGGGCTATCCTGGTTATTATCATGCTTTTTGCCCCAGAGGGGATCTTAAAGATCAATCCATGGCAGAAGATAAAGTCTTTGTTTGCTTTCTTTATGGCACAGAACAAAGAGGAATCGACAGAATAGTGAATTGCTGTTTGATGGCAGATACGAATATGTACATCTTAATAACGACTGTTGGAAAGTTTGTAAGGAATTATAATCAGTGGCTCTTCTTGAAATACAAAACCTGAATCGGCATTTCGGTGGTCTGCATGCTGTGAACAATGTCAGCTTCGCAGTGGAGCAGGGCATGATAAAAGCAGTCATTGGCCCGAACGGGGCCGGTAAAACAACGCTATTTAACCTGATTGCCGGTAACCTTCCGGCCAATTCAGGGGCTATTTATTTCAACGAAACGAAGATCAACGGCCGGAAGCCATACCAGATTGCCAGGCATGGCCTGTCAAGGACATATCAGAATATAAAACTTTTCCATGGCATGACGGCTCTTGAGAATGTCATGCTCGGAAGGCATATCAGAAGCAAGGCAGGGTTCATGGCCGGAATGCTGAACTTACCCTGGACATGGCCTGAAGAAAGGCTGATCAGGGATAAAGCTTTAGAGTATCTTGATCTTCTTGGTGTAGCCGACTGTGCTGACATAGAGATCAGCAACCTTTCGTTCGGGCAGCAGCGCGGGATCGAATTTGCCAGAGCCCTTGCCACAGAACCGGCCCTGCTCCTGCTTGATGAACCGGCAGCGGGTCTCAATATTTACGAGACGGCTGAAATAGGACGGCTAATAAAAAAAATACGTGAAAGCGGTGTAACGATCCTGCTCGTTGAGCATGATATGTCTCTGGTCATGGATATATCTGACGAGATCGTGGTGTTGAGTTTTGGTGAAAAGATAGCGGAAGACCTGCCGCATAACATTCAGCAGAATGAAGAAGTAATCCGAATCTACCTCGGGGATGAGGATGCTTAAAATTGAAGAATGAAAACTGAAGAGTGAAGATTATCAGCATACAAAAATGCTGTTGATTGTCCTCTAGTAAAATCTCGGACGATTGACACGGAGTTCCTTGTTCTTTATTCGATATTCACTTCTTGTTAATGGTTAGATAAACAACATGCTGAAAGTAAGAAACCTGGAAGCCGGTTATGGCAAACTGCGAGTGCTGAAGCGCATCTCAATGCATGTTGACCCGGGTGAGATTGTCACCATTATAGGGGCAAACGGTGCCGGAAAAACCACCCTGCTGCATACAATAACCGGGCTGGTAAAAATCGGTTCAGGTGAAATTGTATTTAGAGATAAGAATTTACAAAAGGTATCACCGGAAAAAATTGTTGCTTCCGGATGTTCACTTGTCCCGGAAGGCAGGCAGGTGTTTTCCACCATGACGGTTGAGGAAAATTTGATTTTAGGCGGATATGTCCTGGCAAAAAAGGAGAAGGGGGGCATCAATCATGAAATGAAAAGGGTGCTCGAACTTTTTCCGGTATTAGAAGAACGGGAGAAGCAGTTGGCTGGGACACTGTCAGGCGGTGAGCAGCAGATGCTTGCCATGGGCAGGGCTCTGATGGCAAGACCTTCCCTTATTATGATGGATGAGCCCTCAACCGGTCTGGCGCCGTTGATAGTCAAAAGCATTTTTCAGGTTATCTTGAGGCTGCGGGAAGAAGGCAGCACAGTCTTGCTGGTGGAGCAGAACGCGAAAGCGGCTCTAGGTATTGCAGACCGCGGTTATGTTTTGGAGACCGGCAAAATCATTCTGCAGGGTGCGGCTGAAGACCTCCTGCAGAACCGGGATGTGCAGCGGGCCTATCTGGGCCGAGAGATGGAAGAATAAAAAGTGCCTAGATTGATCTAAAGTTAAATAACAACCCAAACAAGCCTTTTGGATATATTTGAAACTTTAGATCACTTTAGTCACTTTAGATTACGCAACAAGCACTTAATAAGTTCATAGCAAAAGTAGTTTTAACAAACTCCAGCGGAGATGAGGCATGAAGTACTGGGAAGAAGACAGGGAGTGCATGAACAGGGAAGATCTGGAGCAATTGCAGCTTGAGAGGTTGCAGTCAACTATTTATAGGGTGGCCACCCATGTTCCTTTCTACAGGAACAGGTTTAAAGAGATCAATCTCGACCCCGACGGGTTTCGTTTGCTGAGCGAATTAAGCAGTCTGCCGTTTACTGTCAAGGATGATCTGCGCCAGAATTATCCGTATGGCCTATTTGCAGTGCCATTGAGGGATATAGTCAGGATACATTCTTCTTCAGGGACAACCGGGATGGCAACTGTTGTGGGGTATACACGGAATGACATCAAGAACTGGTCTAATCTTGTTGGCCGGGTTCTCACGGCAGCAGGAGTGACCAAGGACGATGTTATCCAAATAGCCTTTGGCTATGGGCTGTTTACCGGCGGTTTTGGTCTTCATTACGGCGCAGAACGTATCGGGGCCTCGGTTATACCTATTTCCAGCGGCAATACAAAACGCCAGATTCAGATAATGCAGGACTTTAAAACCACAGCCCTGGTCTGTACCCCCAGTTATGCCCTGATGATTGCCGATACAATGCTTGACATGGGAATTAACGTCAGCGGTCTTTCTTTAAAATATGGCTTGTTTGGGGCAGAGCCCTGGTCTGAGGCAATGCGCATTGAGATCAATAATAAGCTCAATATTAGAGCAACAGATAACTACGGTTTAAGTGAAGTGATGGGGCCTGGGGTTGCCGGTGAATGTCTTGAGTGCAAGGGGTTGCATATTAATGAAGATCACTTTCTGGTTGAAGTAATCAACCCGGATACTTTGCAGCCGGTCCAGCCTGGAGAAGTTGGAGAACTGGTCATCACCACCCTGACCAAGGAAGCCTTCCCGTTAATCCGTTACAGAACACGGGATCTGACACGGTTGATAACCGAGCCCTGTGATTGCGGCAGAACGAATTACCGCATGACCAGGATCCTGGGCCGCACTGATGATATGCTCATTATCAAAGGGGTTAATGTCTTCCCTACTCAGATTGAGAATGTGCTTTTTGAAATTGAAGGGACAGAACCCCATTACCGTATAGTGGTAGAACGGGAAAACCATCAGGACAAAGCAACTGTTCTTGTGGAGGTTGTTGAGTCCATCTTCTTTGACGAAATGAAGAAACAGAGGCAACTGGTGGATAGAATAAAGAAGCGGCTGGCCTCAGAACTCGGAGTTTCTGTTGATGTGAAACTGGTGGAAGAAAGAACCCTCGAGCGCTTCGAGGGCAAGGGGGAGCGGGTTATAGATAAGCGTCAGTTATAGGGACATTTTATAAATTGTCCTTTCGCTCTCATGCTGTGTTGCCTGGCTTTTCAAAATACTCATGTACGGACTGTACATGGCGCTTTTTCAAAGTCCTCGGCCTTGCCTGAAGCTTTTGCTAGGACTTCAGGACATTGCCAATATCTTTTGCCTTATCCACTTTTTCTTTGAGGCTATTTACTTCTTTAACGCCGGGGATATTGTCCTCGACCAGGTTTTTCCCGGCATCCTCAACTTCACTTAAGCCTCTTTTAAAGGACTTGATGCCCTTTCCCAGACCGGCACCGATTTCAGGAAGTTTTTTGCCGCCGAAAACCAGAAAGGCAATACCAAGAATTACTATAAGTTCAGGGGTTCCTAAGCCAAACATTACTTGCTCCTTGTTGAAGGACTATTCGTCCTCTTTTTTTTCTTCTTCAAGCTTTTCTTTTTCTTCGTCTTTTGTTGCTTTTTTGAAATTTTTAATACCTTTCCCAAGGCCACTGCCTATTTCCGGCAGTTTTCCAGCACCAAAGATGATGACAATTATAACCAGAATAATAACTAGTTCCGGCATTCCAAGTCCGAACATGAAGCTACCTCATAATTTTATATATGATTAAACATAATACAACAGAATGACCTTCTTTGCCATTCTGTACTCATTATCATTATATAATTCTATATAGTTTACCTGAAAAAAAGATCCTTGCAAATTAATTTATGACGTTAACAAAGTTGATGACAAATAAGATACTTATAAAACTCGGGTGATATCAATGCGTTTAACCCTTTATTTTTTTAATTTGTTTGCCCATACTCATCATGTCGGCCAGTATCGCTTTTTCGTCAAGGGTTTTAAGTTCACGGTTCCGCATGACGATGTTGCCATTGATGACTGAATGAACAACATCGGCTCCCCTTGCAGCGTAAACCATATGGGAAGGGATAGTATAGAGCGGTGTCAGGTGGGGTTGGTTCATGTCCAACACAATGAGGTCCGCTTTCTTGCCAGGCTCCAAACTGCCGATTTTGTTCTCAGCACCAAGGACTCTAGCGCCGCCCATGGTCGCCATTTCAAGCACTGTTTCAGCAGGCATGACTGTAGGGTCTAAAGTGTTCACCTTGTGGAGTTTCGCAGTCGAATTCATCTCACCGAACATATCAACGTCATTATTGCTGGCACTGCTGTCCGTGCCAAGCCCCACAGAAATGCCTGCTGCAAGCATTTGCACCACCGGTGCAATACCTGAGGCAAGTTTCATGTTGCTTTCAGGACAGTGAACAATTTTTACTTCTCTTTTTGCCAGGAGTTTAATTTCTGCATCAGTCAGCATGACGCAGTGGTCTGCCACTACCCTGTTGTCCAGCAATCCCAGGTTTTCAAGATGCATTACCGGGCTTGCCCCATACCTCTCCTTTACACCTTGCACCTCTTCTTTGTTTTCAGACAGGTGAATTATGTAGAGGGTGTTATGTTTTTCAGCCATGTTTTTCAGGGTTTTCAAAAGATCCGGGGAACAGGTATAAACCGCGTCAGGATCAATCGTGATGCTTATAAGTGGATTGTCAGCATACAAAGTGAAAAGTTCTTCGACGTGTTGAAATCCGGATGTGACCTCTCCATAATTTGGTGAAGGAAAGTCATAAAGAACTTCACCGATCCAGGCCCGCATTCCAGATTCCTGCGCAGCTCTTGCTACATCCTTAGCAAAGAGATACATGTCGCAGAAACTGGTCGTTCCTGATTTTATCATTTCCACAAGTGAAAGAAGGGTGGCCTGATACACCATGTCTCCGGTCAGCTTTGCCTCCACCGGAACAATATATTCCTGCAGCCATTGCATGAGAGGAAGATCGTCAGCCAGACCACGAAAACAGGCCATGGCTGCATGGGTGTGGGTGTTAACAAGGCCAGGCATTATAAGACCGTGTTCCGTGGCAAGCAGCTCGGCAGCAGGATATTTTGGGGCTAAATCAGCAGTTAAACCGGTCTCAACAATGGTATCCCTGATGGATGGCAACAGCACCATTTTTAATAATGGTTTTGTCCTTGTTCTGCAGGTACAGATAACTTCCGCTGACCAGAAGATCAGCAGTATGCCCAGCCTGACTCATGATATCTCCCAAGATTTTAAAGAGTACTTAAAACTTTTTTGATCAGTTCCTGTAGGCCCGGTTCAATTTCCTGCGCTGCTTTTATGATATCATCCAGTAGAATGGGGGTGAAGTTGTCCGGATCATTGACATTGGCAACAGCAGAAAGCCCCAGGACTTTCATGCCGGCGTGTTTAGCCACAATGACCTCCGGCACGGATGACATGCCGACAGCATCAGCTCCGGTACCCCGGAGAAATCTGGTTTCAGCAGGTGTTTCAAGGCTGGGGCCTGGAATGGCGACATAGATCCCTGTAGTGACATTTGTCATGTTGAGAGTATCAGCACATTGCATCGTCAAATCTATAAGTTTTCTGTCATACGGCTCGGAAAGATCAGGAAAACGGGGGCCCCAGGCATCTACATTTTTACCCCGTAGAGGGTTTTCCCCGATGAAGTTGAGATGATCGCTGATTACCATAATGGTGCCCGGGATAAAATTGGTATCAAGGCCTCCGGCAGCATTGGTGACCACAAGCATTTCTGCACCGAGCTGGGAAAGGGTTCTGAGCGGGAATGTCAACTCCCTGGTTGAATATCCCTCGTAATAGTGAAAACGCCCCTGCAGCACAGCAACATCCTTGCCTTTTAATTTTCCGAAAATCAGATTGCCCCGATGGCCTTCCACTGTGGATCTGGGAAAGTGTGGAATTTGCTCATAGGGCAGCAGGGTGTCAACCTCGATACTTTCAATAAGACCACCGAGCCCGGTGCCAAGAATAATGACAATAGAAGGCTTGCGCTTAATTTTTTCCTTCAGGAAGCTGACAGTCTCATCAACTTTATTTATGTAATCCTCGATGGATATCATTGATGTTCTTCCTTAATTTCTATGGTTTGCGCATCATAGACGCTCTAAAACAGAGCCGTTAAATAATCAAACAGTGCCTATAATAAAGCATGGCGGGCAATAAAATCCTGTACCGTCTTGACGTCAGGGTCAAGCACTTCGCATCTGCTTTCCATGTCTTCCAGACCCTGTAATCCAGATGGCAGATCCGGTGCTTTGCCAATTGCCTTGAGCACGGCATCACCAAACTTTGCCGGGTGTGCTGTTGCAAGGCAGACAACCGGAATATTTTCAGAACAACATTTCTGTGCAGCGTTTACTCCTACAGCAGTATGGGGGTCGAGAAGATAATTGTGTTCCTGGTGGAATTGTCTGATAGTGGCCAGAGTCTCCTCTTCACTGACACTTTTTGAGGCAAAATCTGTCTGAATGGTGTGCAGGAGATTTTCATCAAAGTTGAGTCTGCCGCTTTGAGAAAACTGTTCAAAATCTCTTTTTGTCCTGCCGGGATCACAATCGTATAGATAATAGAGGTAGCGCTCAAAATTGCTCGCCATCTGGATGTCCATGGATGGACTGCTGGTGGCCACGACCTTGGAGACGGAAAAATCTCCCTTATTGACAAAACGTGTGAGCAGGTTGTTCTCGTTTGTAGCCAGGATGAGTTTTCGAATCGAGCCTTGGGGCAGCAGGTTCTTGGCAATATATCCGGCAAAGATGTCTCCAAAGTTTCCGGTTGGCACAGAAAAGTCAATTGATTCCTTGCCCGTCTCAGTCTTGATTTTAAGCCAGGCATAGACGTAATAGACGACCTGGGCAAGAATGCGGGCCCAGTTGATGGAGTTGACCGCACCAAGGTGGAATTTGTCCTTGAAGGGAATGTCGTTGAAAATGGATTTGACGATACCCTGGCCGTCGTCAAAGGTGCCCTTGATTGCCAGATTGAAGACATTGGGATCGGTGACCGTTGTCATTTGGAGTTCCTGGATGGGGCTTACCCGTTTATAGGGATGCAGGATAAAGATATTGATCCTGTCTTTACCGCGAACTCCATATATGGCTGCGCTACCGGTGTCACCGGAAGTCGCGCCGATAATGTTCATCATGCCCCCTGTTTTTTCAAGTATGTGCTCAAAGACATTGCCCAGAAACTGCAAAGCCACGTCCTTGAAGGCGAAGGTAGGGACCATGGAAGAGTTCCAGGATGAAAAAATCGCCTTTTTTTACCAGAGGGGTGATTTCAGGATGGGTAAAAGTTTCATATGAACGGCTGATGAGAGAATCAAGCTGGACAGTAGGAATATCACTGATAAAGAGGTGGAAAATCCTGGAGGCCAATTGCTGGAAAGAAAGTGCTTCCCAGCCGTTCACAGTATCCAGATCAACTTTTGGCAGGAATTCCGGCAGCAGGAGGCCCCCGTCGGTTGCCAGGCCCATCATGACGGCTTCCTGAAACGATATGGGAGAGATTCCCCCCCGTGTACTGATATATTTCATAATATTTTTACTTTTTTGTAGTTAAGTGCAGCAGCTTTTTTTTCATGAGAATGTTTTACGACCTTTGTTTAGCAGAATCCGCTTTCAAAAAGCAACAATTAAGGAACAGAGAACTTTACGTTTAACCCGAATAATTCATGAATTATTCGGGTGATGATTTGATCAGACTTCTGCCCGTCATCTCCTGGGGGATGGGAAGACTCAGCAGGCTGAGAATGGTGGGGGCAATATCACGGAGGGAGCCGTCTTGCCGTAATGTGCAGTCCTTATGTTTTTCGCTGACAAGGATAAAAGGTACCGGATTGGAGGAATGAGCCGTGAATGGGCAATGGGAGTGCGGATCACACATGGTTTCAGCATTGCCGTGGTCAGCAGTGATAAGAACAATTCCACCTTTTGCAGTGAATTTTCCCACGATTTTCCCAAGGCATACATCCACTGCTTCACAGGCCTTGATCGCAGCCTTCAGTATGCCGCTGTGCCCTACCATATCCCCGTTGGCAAAATTGAGAACAATGAGTGAATAGGGCTCGCTGTCCATGCGGCTTAACAGTTCGTCTGTAACCAGATAGGCACTCATCTCCGGTTTCAGGTCATAGGTTGCAACCTCTTTTGGAGAGGGAATTAAAGCGCGGTCCTCAAACGGGAAGGGTTCTTCTCTGCCTCCGTTAAAGAAATATGTGACATGAGCATATTTTTCCGTTTCAGCTATGCGAAGCTGCCTGAGGCCATGGTTGCTGACTTCCTCTGCCAAAATATGATTCATGCTGACAGGCGGGAATGCAACGGGCAGGGTGAACTGTTTGTCATATTGGGTGAAAGTTACATATTCAGCCAATTTCGGCTGATAATTTACTTTAAACTCCTGCCAACTATCGTCGGTAAAGACATGGGTCAGTTCACGGACGCGGTCTGCCCTGAAGTTGAACATCAGGACAATATCATTATCCGTGACCGTTGCAACGGGTTCATTGTTTTCAGCAAGCAGGATAATCGGTCGGATAAATTCATCGGTTTCTCCCCGATCATACGCATCCTGCACTGCCTGAACCGGATCATTTGCTCCAACGCCCTGGCCGTCTACAATGGTCTTCCAGGCAACCTCAATCCTGTCCCAGCGCTTATCCCGGTCCATGGCATAGAAGCGGCCTGAGATTGATGCCAGACGTCCGGTTCCGATTCTGCTCAGTTCGTTCTGCAACTGGTTTATATAATTTAGCCCGCTGCTGGGCGGCGTGTCCCTGCCATCCAAGAATGCATGGATATAGACTTTTGTCAGGCCCTGGTCGGCAGCCATTTTGAGGAGTGCTAATAAATGATTGATATGGCTGTGGACACCGCCATCGGAAATAAGGCCCATAAGGTGCAGCCCGGATTTCTTTTTCAAGGCTTTGGCAAAAGTACTCTTCAGGACTTCATTTTTAGAAAAATCACCCGATTCAATGGCTTGGTTGATTCTGGTAAAATCCTGGTAAACTATGCGTCCTGCGCCAATATTGAGATGCCCTACTTCAGAATTGCCCATCTGGCCTTCCGGCAGCCCGACAGCACCGTTATGGGCCAGCAGAGTTGTAGAGGGGAAATTGTTTTGCCAGCGGTCCATATTCGGTGTTCTGGCCACATGAATTGCATTAGACTCAGTAAGGGGGCCTGCTCCCCAGCCGTCAAGAATTGCCAGTAATATGGGGGGTGGTTGTTTCATTGCTGCAGTGTGCGAACAGTTCGGCGGATGATTTAATTTTCATGGTTATTTACACTCTGTCATTGTTCGTATCCCACTTATTATGTTATAAGTCAAGCAATTTCAAAATGTTACAGTTGACTGCCGAAATGTGTGACTGCGGGTTAATCGTCCAGGGAAATTCTGGGGGCATCGTGCCAAAGCCCTTCTATATCATAAAATTTTCTTGCTTCAGAATAAAAGATGTGGACCACGACGTCGTTAAAATCAAGCAGGACCCAGGTTCCCTCTTGCAGTCCCTCTGACTTGCTGGTGGAAAGTCTTTTACTGCGAAGTTCAGCCTCAATTGCCTCCGCAAGGCCTTGAACGTGTCTGGTTGACCGCCCGCTGATGATGACAAAATAGTCAGTGAAAGAACAGACTCCCCTGACATCCAAAACAACCGGGTCTTCAGCTTTCTTTTCTGCTGCGGCATGTACACAGAGCATGGCAAGTTCCCTGCTCGTTTTTTTCCGGTATTTTTTCTTTACCTGTTGCATGGATTGTCGGTTGCCGTATAAAGGATTTTGATAGGTTGTTAAAAAGGCGATGTTCTATAGTATATGGTTATGCCAAAGGCTCTGAATAACCGCAAGTTTTATCCATACATTGCAGAACAGTGCCATCTTTCGTCTTTTTTTCCAGAAGGAATGGTTTGTCACAGCTTGGGCATTGCTTGGGTACAGGTCGATCCCAGGTGGCAAATTTGCATTTTGGAAAGGTGTTGCAGCTAAAGAAAACCTTTCCCTTTTTTGAAACCTTCTGGACAAGCTCACCCTCGCAGTTTTCCTCAGGACATTTCACGCCTGTTGTCTGGGCCTGGATATGCTTGCACGCAGGGTATCCGGAGCAGGCCAGGAATTTGCCATAACGGCCTTGTTTATAGACCATGGGCTTGCCGCATTTTTCGCACTTCTCTCCTGAATCAACAGGCTCTTCCTTTTCTATGGGTACTATAGTGCCGTTCTCATCTTTTTTGAAATTCTGGGTAAATTTGCATTCCGGGTAATTTTCACAGGCCAGGAATTCTCCGGTTTTGCCCCACTTGATAACCAGATTTCCGTTGCAGAGCGTGCATGGTATTCCTGTGGGGATGCCCTGCTTTTTTACCGATTTCATTTCCTGCTTGGCTGCAGCAAGGGCTTTTTCAAATGGGTCATAAAAGGCCTGCAAAAGTTTGGTCCAATTACTCTTGCCCTCTTCAACCTTATCCAAATTTTCTTCCATGGAAGCGGTGAATTCAATGTTCATTATGGCAGGAAAGTGCTCCACCAGCAGTTCATTAACCAGTTTTCCCAGATCTGTTGGATGAAATTTGCGTTGTTGCTGCATGACATATTCTTTATCCTGAATAGTTGATATGATGGCAGCATAGGTGCTGGGGCGTCCAACCCCGTTTTCTTCAAGAGCCTTGACCAGTGTTGCTTCTGTGTACCTTGGCCGTGGTTGGGTGAAATTTTGTTTCGGCTCAACGGTTAATACTTTTAATGTGTCTCCCGGCGCAACATCGGGAATAATTGTGCTGTCCTTATCTGTTTTTTCCGGTTTGCCATTGGCTTCGCCGTTCTCGTCACTCGTTGATTCAACGTAGAGGGTCATAAAACCCTTGAAACGTAGAATCGCACCCTGGGTTTTGAGCAGGTATTTGCCGGCCTTAATGGAAACTGTGGTCTGATCAAATATGGCCGGGCACATCTGGGATGCAACAAACCGTTTCCAGATCAGCGTATAAAGTTTGAGCAATCCTTTTTCAAGATAAGGGGCAACCTTCTCCGGTGTCAAGGTGACATCGGTTGGTCGGATGGCTTCATGGGCATCCTGTGAAGCCTTTGAGGTTTTATAAAAAACCGGTTTTGCAGGCAGGAAATCATTACCGTAACTCTGTGTGATGAAGCCCCGGACTTCAGAAAGTGCCTCATTATTTATGCGGGTTGAGTCCGTACGCATGTAAGTAATTAAGCCAACAGGTCCTTTATCGCCCAACTCGATTCCTTCGTAAAGCTTCTGGGCCAAGCCCATGGTCCTTTTGGCAGGAAAGCGGAATTTTCTGTTGGCATCCTGCTGCAGGGTACTGGTAATAAATGGAGGACTCGGATAGCGCTTACGCTCTTTCTTGTCAACTGCACTGACAGTATGGTCAGCCTTCTTCAGGGTTGAGACAACCTCATCTGCCTGCTCCTGATTTTCCACCTTGGCCTTGCGATCGGAAATCTTATCAAGCTTGGCGATGAATCGGGGAGGATTTTCTCCTTCCAGGTTCTCACTGATCGTCCAGTATTCCACCGGTTGAAATTTTTCTATTTCACTTTCGCGGTCACAGATCATCCTGACGGCAACGGATTGTACCCTGCCTGCAGACAGACCTCTTCTTACCTTTTCCCAGAGCAGGGGAGAGATCTGGTAGCCTACCAGTCTGTCCAGAATGCGGCGGGCCTGCTGTGCCTGGAATTTATTCTGGTTGATGTCGGTGGCGTTTTCTATGGCAGCGCGAATAGCTTTCTGGGTCAACTCATGGAACAGGGCTCTGTGGATCGGCTTTTTTGCTGATTTCAAAATATGGGCGATATGCCAGGCAATGGCTTCTCCTTCACGGTCAGGGTCTGGAGCAAGATAGATTTTATCAGCTTTTTTCGCTGCCTTTTTCAGATCGCTGATAATTTTGCTCTTACCCTTGATTGTGACATACTGGGGCGCAAAGTCTTTTTTGACATCAACACCCAGCTTACTTACCGGCAGGTCCCGAATATGACCGACTGATGCCCTGACATCATAATCCTTGCCAAGATATTTATTCAGAGTTCTCGCTTTAGCTGGTGATTCAACTATAATTAAAGATTTCGTCATTATTATGTGCTCACTTCAATGAAAGATATTAGCTTATATTTTTAATTTTCTGTTTGCTTTTGCAGTGCATAAATGAATATCCCATCCGTAAAATGTGAAAGAGGCTATCATAAAAGATAAAGAGAATTCAAGTTTCTTTATTTTCTCTCAATTTACGGTGCAAGCGTAAAAAGTCTCGCATTCATCAACGGAGTCTAATAATATCAGCTTATTACGTGTGCAAAACCTGTCAGCGGAGAGCTTTTTGTGAGGCTGACAATTCTTTGAAATGTAATGTCAATAGTTGTGTTGCTCAACAAAGTTAATCATTTCAAGCATGTTGTCAATTTAAAGCAGAAGGGAAAAAATAATATATTTTAATCCAATTTGGGATTGAGTTCCTTTTTTATAGGACGTAATTTTTGCTGTTATCGTTAAAATAGTAATGCTATAAAGAAATAATCATGGAGCCGGAAACATTTGCCATGCTCTGGCAGGGGTTGCTTGGGCCTCTTCTGAGGTTGGTTTTTTTTATTTCCCTGGGCCTGCTGATTGGCAACCTTATCGAGTCCCTGAACTGGACCCACAGAGTTGCCAGAATTGCTTCTCCTCTGGTACGCAGGGCCCATTTGTCAGATATAACCGGTGCCAGTTTTTCCATGGCCTTTTTTTCTGCTGTAACGGCAAACACCATGCTTTCAGAAGCATATGAGCAGGGAGAGATCAGCAGGCAGGAGCTTATTTACGCCAATCTTTTTAACAGTCTGCCAACCTATTTTCTGCATCTTCCAACTCTGTTCTTTCTTGCGGTTCCCATGTTAAAAGGAGTGGCCTTTATTTATGTCGGGTTGACCCTTATTGCCGCTTTTCTGCGCACTGTCTGTATCCTGGTTGTTGGAAGGATTATGCTTCCTGGCAATAAAGAGCACTGTGTCGCCTGCAGGCTTGATGAAAATAAGGTCAGCAATTTATCCGAGGCCCTCCATAAAGCCTGGCTGCGCTTTCAGAAAAGGATAAAAAAAATACTTTTAATTACCATACCGATCTATACGGCCGTATTTCTGTTAAATCGTTTTGGTCTGTTTGCACTATTGGAAGAGTGGCTTGCCGGACATGTGAGTTCCATCTCCTGGCTGCATCCTGAGAGTTTAGGGGTGGTAGCCCTGCAGCTTACGGCAGAAATCAGTGCCGGTCTGGCCGCGGCAGGTGCCTTGCTGGATAATGGCAGCCTGGAAGCCCGGCAGGTCGTTGTGGCTTTGCTGGCAGGAAATGTCCTTTCAACTCCCATGCGTGCCGTTCGGCACCAATTTCCTTTTTATGCAGGCATATTTCAGCCAAAACTGGCTGTGGAGCTGATAATCTATAATCAGATTTTCCGTACAAGTTCCATTATTCTTGTTGGCATATTTTATTATTTCCTGACCGCTTAAAATAGTTTATGTAGCTTACGATGAAGAATAATTGAGCTTCAGTTGACCCAGGTCAAGGTTTTGTGTCATATGATTCATCTAAACTAAATACATATTCAATAGAAGGACATGCAGTATTATTTATACACAGGATGGCGTTAGGCAATATGAGATTATATTTTTACTTGCGGGAGGCGCAATATGGAAAACTACACTAGGTGGGATGACTTCCTCGTGGCAGAGCATGAAATGATTGAGCGGGCCATGGCTGTATTAAAGAACAACCTGGAAAAGATTGATGAGGCAGTCAAGGCCCCGTTGCAGATGCAGAGAGCCATAGATTTTCTCCTGGAATTCGGCGACAAGGTTCATAATACCAAGGAGGAAAAATTTCTCTTCCCCCTCATGGGACAAAAAGGCCTTCCAGTTCAGGGAGGCCCCATAGGCGTGATGCTCATGGAGCATGATGCTGAGAGAAATTTGCTGCAGCGGATGATGGCCGAACTTCCAAATTTGGCTGAAGCAGCGACAACTGCGCGGCAGAAATTTGCAGCCGGAGGGTTTGAGTATCTTACCATACGGGCCGAACATATCTGGAAGGAAAACGATGTGCTCTATCCCATGGGGCGTAAGCTCTTCAGTGATGAAGATAATACCTCTCTCTTGGACGCATTTAAAACCCTTGACCGGCAGACCTATGGAGATACGGCCAGAGATCATTATGCCCAGATGCTTGCCGAAGTGGAAAAAGACAGCGAAGCCAGGAAGCGCCTTATCCGCAACCTTTCCTATGAGCAGATCGATGCCATCATGGAAACCCTGCCGTTTGAAGTGACGTTTGTCGATGCAGAAGATACCGTGGCCTACTTCAATAAACTGGATAAAACCAAGATTTTTCCAAGGACCCGTTCTGTTATTGGTCGTAAAGTGGATAAATGCCACCCTGAAAAAAGTGTTGGAATGGTGACTCAGATAGTAGACGGATTTAAGGATCGCACCATGGATCATGCCGAGTTCTGGATTGATTTCAGGGACGACAAGATCCTGATCCGCTACTATCCTGTGTACAGTGAGGCCGGTGAATATATGGGAGTCCTGGAGGTAACCCAGGCAATTGGTGCTATCCAGAAGATTGAAGGAGAAAAACGCTTGATGCATTAAGCAAAACCTGGAAAAAAGAAAAAGGGAGGCAGTTCGTGTACCCCCTTTTTCTTTTATCCAAGCCAAAAAATTTTAGCCTGATTTTAGATCCTGATAATTATATTTGGCATCATTTATCCGCACGGTTAATCTATCTACTAGATATGTTAACGCTTAAGGAAGAAAACAAAAGTGAACATTGTGACATATGGACTTGCGCCCACACGTATTAAATTCCTCCAGTACAGAACGCTTTGAATCAATTGACAAACATAGCGTCTATGCCTATGTTGACAGCAGCGAAATCCGATGGTTTACGGTTTTAGCCCGCATTTCTCACGAATATTTCAGCAGTCAACTGCAAAATTTAAAACTGCTTGACTTATAACCTGATCAGCGGGATATGAATAATTGCAGAGTGTTATAAATAATTATGAAAATAAAATCATCTGCCGAGATGTTCGCCAAAGGCAAGCCGATACATCCGTATATCCTGCAGAGTAAGGCGTTTCACATACTAAAGTATAGTTCAAGCCCCTTACTCTTTGTCTATCCGGCGTCTCGGCTTGTGAGAAACCCGGGTTAGGGTAAATTTGTTTGATACTTATCATTAATATAAAAGAACTATATTGATTAAACGATGAAACAAGAATATTTTTTAGTGATGTCCTTCAATTTTAATTAACCCTTAGATAAGAATGCGATCATGGCAGAATCTAAAGTCACCAAAACATATGTCAGGCCAGACAATACAGCTGTATTAAATTGTCCGCATTGCGGCCGCCAGAAAGTCATCCCTGTAGACTCATTCAGGGGCTATAAACACAAACTTAAAGTTAAATGCAGTTGCAATAAAAAGTTTATGGTCAGTCTTGAGTTCCGCAAAAGAGTTCGCAGGAAAACATATCTGAGAGGGACCTATACCAATCATTCAAAGAATAACAGTAGCGGGAATCTTGTCATCCGGGATATTTCTGTTGGTGGTCTGCAGTTTACCAGTTTAGATGCACAAGATTTTAGAGTGGCTGATGAGCTTACCGTAGAATTTGCTCTTGATGATGAGCACCGGACTGAGATCAACAAAGAGGTTACTGTCAGGGATGTCCGTAAAAACTCCGTTGGATGTGAGTTTGAGAGATCCGATGAGTTTGCTTTTGACGGACCGTTGGGACATTATGTGATGTCATAGTTTGTTGGTGCAATAATACGTCGGTGCATCATAATAATTCGCTCTGTTCTTCTACTCTCTCGAAAAGGACCATTTATACTCATAGTTATCGCAACATGAATTCAGCGAATTTTGCTTCTTCTTCCCCTGTCGTATTAATCCATTGAGAGCAGATACGTCCTGAGGTTGACTTTCTTGTTTTGTATGCCCAGTTTTCTTCTCAGATTGTTCCTGTGAAACTCCACCGCATTAATTGAAACATTGAGGACCCCGGCAGACTCCTTATTTGTTCTCCCATGCCGCACAAGGTCTGCCACCTGTATTTCCCTGGGGCTTAATCCGATGTAACTTGAAGAAAGTTTTTGGGAAAAAGCGGAGGTGATCTTTTTGATGTTTTCCTGGATCACCTTGATATATTCCTGTTGCGGGGTGTTGGCCAGGTTTGCTTCCAGGATGTCGAGATAGGGGTCTACAAGACGGGCAAAATTATCGAGAACTTTGCTTTCCATATCGGTTTTATTTTCATTAACCTGCTTCAGAAGCACGCGTAGAGCGGTGTTGGCATTTTCAAGTTCTTCGGCATGCAGTTCAAGCTGGAGTTGGGCCTGCTTTCTTTCTGATATGTCCAGGTTTGTTCCTATCAACCCCTCCACAGAACCGTCTTTATTATGAAACAGAGCCTTAAAAACAAGCAGGTCATGTTTCTTGCCATTAGGGTATGCTGAAGACACTTCATAGTATTTGATTTCCCCGGCTTGCAGGAGTTGCAGGTCTTTCTGGTGATGAATCCTGGCAAGTTTCTCCGGCAGGATATCATGTACTGTCTTGCCGACAATATGTTCCTTTGTAAAGCCAAGCGTTTCTTCAAATGCCTTGTTGCAACCAAGGTAGTTCAGGTCTGTATCCTTAAAATAAACTGGAACCGGAATTGAATCGATCAGGTTCTGCTGGAAGCGTACCTGGCTTATGAGGGCCTTTGTTCTTTGTGTGACGAGTTTTTCAAGGGAGTGGCGATGTTCCCGCAGTTCCTTTTCGACTGCTTTCATTTCAAGGCAACGTCTTGCAAGGCAGCGCACTTCTACAAGACTTAAAGGTTTGTGCAGAAAAAAGTTAACTCCAAGCTCAAAGCTTCTCTCTACTTCCCTGTCATTGCCGTGCCCGGTGGTGATAACAACACTATAGGGGTCATCCGGCTTGATATTAATTTTTTCCAGGAATCCTAAACCATCCAACTTGGGCATGCGCAGATCAAGCAATACCAGATTTGGCTTTTCCTTTTTTAACTGCTCAAGCCCTTCCAGACCATTGTCGGCAAAAATAATATCGTAGTTTTCATTTTTTAAAGCTTTCTGCATAGCCTTCTGCAGGGCAGGTTCATCGTCTATAACAAGAATTTTGGCAACGGTCATTATTCTCTCCTGAGATTTGAAGGTGAAATTCTGCTTTAAGGAGTTGAAATATCAATATAATTTCAACCACCATACTCTATATCGCCGAACTATTAAAGAATAGAAGGATTACAGTATAGTGCTAGCATAAAACTAGCACTATTGGCTGGGTTGTATTGTGGTATCGTTGGTTGCTGAAAAATTGAGGGCCACCCTCTTAACAGCATGCAATCTCTGCCCGTGCTGTTAAGCGGATGGCCCTCTGGGCTTGGGCGTTGTGTGGCACCGAATCTCTAGTTTATCAGAGGGGTTCGGTGCCAGAGGAGGGGTGTGGTGCCGTGTCAGCCTGGGAGGCCATTGGGAAAAGGGCACACACAGGGCAGAGATATTTGAAATTTTATTTTATCAATACTGTCTGCTTCATAAAAAACATTCAGCGGACACGTATTGCGACAATAACTATGTAACTTCGTGGCGCTGTTAACGATTGAGAAAATTCTCATGTTTTTATCCAATACTGTCTGCTTCATAAAAAACATTCAGCGGACACGTATTGCGACAATAACAATATAACTTTGTGGCGCTGTTAACGACTGAGAAAATTCTCATGTTTTTATCAATTTTCATAACAGGAGCCGTCTTTGACCTGTATAGTTCTGGATGTGTGTTTACATGCTTCCGGGTTATGGGTGACCATAACAATGGTCTGGCCTTCGTCGTTCAATTCTTTAAGCAGGGCCAGGATCTCGTCGGCAGTTTTACTGTCCAGGCTACCGGTTGGTTCATCTGCCAGGAGAATCGGCGGTTTGTTGACTATTGCCCTTGCTATGGCAACCCGCTCCTGTTCTCCGCCGGATAACTGGTCCGGCAGTCGGTCTTACTTGTTTGTCAAGCCCTACCCGGGTCAGAACATCGCGTGCCATTTTATCCTGCACCTTGGATTTTTTCCCGGTAATTGTCATAGGGAAGCTTTACGTTTTCCAGCACAGTGAGATAGGGATTAGCTGGAACGACTGGAAAATAACCCCAATGTATTCACTCCTTAAATCTGCGCGCTGTTCACTGGAGAGTTTGTAGATATCCAGTGAGTCAATGACGATCCTTCCCCGGGTCGGATGGTTGAGCCCGCCCAGGATGGAAAGCATGGTCGATTTTCCCGAGCCTGACTGTCCCATGATGGAGACAAACTCACCGTCATCTATGAAGAAAGTCATCTCTTTTATTGCCTGAACCGTGCTCTCGCCTTCCTGGTAGTCCTTGCCGATATTCTCGATTTCAATAAGGTGCTGCACGTTTGTTTGGACAGCAGAATCATGTGTGGTGTTATTCGTCATGGTTAAATCCTATTAATCAATAAATCTTTCAATGTTTTCGTTCTATTACAGGGCCCGTAAAGCTTCACTTGGATCAAGATTGCTAGCTTTTTGGGCTGGATACAGGCTTGCAATCAGGCTTAAAGCAACAGAGAGCAAGAGTGCCACACCTCCAAGGCTATAATTCAATCCTGCAAAAGAGCCGTTTTTTATAACCAGCGGTAGAGTAGCCCAGGCAATAGCATTGCCTCCCACATATCCGAGTATGCCGCCGATAAGTCCGACG
>PVMK01118047.1_pt1 | contig 26183 bp, 32 predicted proteins | sample 1853481 | NCBI WGS metagenome assembly PVMK01 (sample SAMN08533507, study PRJNA380276) | Marine sediment metagenome, whole genome shotgun sequencing project.
TGGGATGTGAGGTCATTGAAGGCGATTTTGAAACATACGACTTTTCGCAGCTATCTATGGATGCAATCATGTTGGTCGGAGCGCTTGTTCACCTGCCCCATAGCAAAGTACCCGAAGTCTTAAATTCGATCAACAGGGCCTTAAAGGATGACGGTATTATATTTCTGTCTCTGAAAAAAGGTGTGGGAAATACATCCGATTCTAACGGAAGGATGTTTTATCTCTGGAATGATGGTGAGCTGCGTGACCTGTTTAAGGATCTGGGTTTAGATGTCACAGATTATTTTCAGCAGTCATCTAAGATCGGTACTGACGAAGTTTGGATAGGATATGTCCTTGAAAAGGCGGGCCAGCATCGATGATGTTAAGAGCTTGTAAGGAAACATGAAATGAGTGAGATAAGCAAAAAAGACAAGAAAGACCTGACCGTTTCACAGCTTGATCGCCAGAATATACTGAATAACTCCTACGCTTTGCAGGAGATAGAGGAGGCGACACGCATCACAGGCATTCCTTTTGAAGGAAAAACCGTTGTACTTAAGGAGCAAGTATCTGCTTTTTTCGAGGTCACACCTCGGACCATCGACAACTACATCGAGAAATTTGGCGATGAACTGCGCCAAAACGGGTACGAGGTTCTGCGAGGTAACCGCTTGAAAATATTCAAGGTGTCTGTGCGGGAACAAGGTGTTAACGAAACAGATTTCGTTAACATAAAAGTGTCTCAACTGGGTATTTTCGACTTCCGGGCATTTCTCAACATCGCCATGTTGATTACGGAAAGTGAACGAGCACGGTTGCTCCGACAGACAATTTTAGACATTGTTATAGACACCATCAACCAGCGAACCGGTGGGGGCACCAAGTACATCAACCAACGGGATGAGGATTTCCTGTTGGCGGCGTTTCAGGAGGAAAATTACCGCAAGGAGTTTACCGATGCCCTGAAAAACTTTGTGGATATGGGAAATTTCAAGTACCTCCTCTATACCGACAAAATCTATGTCAGCATGTAGCTGCCGGAAATATCGATAAAGATTTGCTGCATGAAATTATTACAGCGGTTATCAGGGGCGATGAAAACGATGAAGGGTTAAAGTTGAAAATTCTTCACGCCATAGCTGGGGATGAAAACGAATGAAAATACAATTTGACGCTAGTCTGGACTTCCAACGCGAAGCGATCAATGCCGTGGTGGACCTTTTTAACGGACAGGAAATATGTCAGATCAACTTCACGGTCGCACCTTTACATCTGGAAAGTGAATGTACAATAAAAAAATCCAATTAATCCTGGAAATCCTGTCGACCTAAAAGAATATAATGGAATCCATACCAATAGGAACATGCTCGAAAAATATCTGAAAATATTTGCCAACCTGCGTACGGATAAGGGAAAGCACCGCTACGGTTGTTGAAGCAGCCCACATCAAACCTTGGAGTGAAAGCCAGGACGATAGACCGACCAACGGTTTTGCACTCTGCAGGCTTTGTCACTGGTCTTTTGACGAAGGACTTATGGGTGTCGGAAAAGATTATGAGGTCCTGGTCTCAAAACGAGTTCGAACCGAACAGAATTATCTCGGCCATATACTTACGCTGATAGATCGGCCTATTTTTAAACCTGTTAAGAAAATATACTGGCCCGACAAAAATAATTTGGAATGACATCGTAAAAAGAAGTTTGCTATAAGCGTTTAGGGGAGCATGGTTACGGCAAAAATAATTAACTGAGTGGACCTTCTATCTTTGACGTATAGCGATAATAGTTAGTCAACTCAGTCAACAACGTCCCCGAGTTTCTAGGATGCTGTATTTCTTTATGAAAGGTCGACGCATCATTGCTGTACACGGCATTCGAAGCAAAGCCACCTCGATTCCAACAAGGCACCGGAAAGTCGCCCTGAAAAGAAAACAAGATTGGCTGGAGAGAAATCCGGTATGAAAAACAAAGCCAATTTTGACAGATATCTTGAAGAACAGTTGAAAGATCCGGAGTTTGCCCAGCGCTTCCAAAAAGCTGGTGAAGCCTGGGATGTGGCTCTTCAGATTGCAGCCTTGCGCAATGAGGCCGGCATGACGCAGACGGAGTTGACCAAAAAGGTGGGGACAACTCAACAACAGATCAGTCGCCTTGAATCCCCCTCATATGAAGGTCACTCCTAGAGCATGCTGCGCCGTGTCGCTGATGTTTTAGGAGCAAAGGTTTATGTAGAGATCCAACGCAATAAACCTATCAGTAAAGCTGCAGTCGCTGAAAGCAAAGCTCGCTATGGTAATAAAACCTGATTTCGGATTTATGATCAAAATTTGAAAAATATAGAAGCTTGGGCGCAAAATGATGAAGTCAGTCAACTCGGTCAACAACGTTCCTGAGTTTCCTTTGAAGTCATAACGGTGTCGGAAGAATGCTTGACGTTTCGTGTCAAAAAGGGGTATATTATCCCCTATTAATCAACAAGACGTCAAATCTTCGAGCATCAGGTACCTTTGGTGCTTCGTGATGATAAGGGGGAAAATTTTCCCCATAACGACACGGAGTGTTCATTGAAAACAGTCGATTTTTTCAATACCCACCCGGTTTTCTCGCTGAACGAAGCGGCCAGGATACTTGCACCTGCCGGCGGGCGCTCGGGTGCGGTGGAGCGATTGAAATATCATCTGAAAGCCGGCCGGTTGAAGCTTGTCACGCGGGGGGTTTACGCGGTCGTACCCCCGGGCGTGCCGACCGAAGGGTTTCAGGCCGACCCCTTTCTAGCCGCCGCCGCGGTTCGCCCCGATGGCATCTTTTCACATCACAGTGCCTTGGAGCTTCTGGGGGCCGCACATTCGGTTTGGAGTCGTTACACCCTTTATGTCGAACAGCGTCGACGGCCGCTGCGCGTGAATAACACCGATATTCGTTTCCTGGAACACCCCGGCCCCATGCGCACCGCACCCTGCCAAAAACTGGGTCTCAGACGAGTTGAGTACCGTGGAAAACTGCTTCAAACCACTGGGCCTGAGCGCACGCTAGTAGAGGGATTTCGGCGACTGTCGGAGGTGGGGGGGCTGCAGGAGCTGATCAACTCGGCCAGCGGTTTCGCTGTCCTCGATCTCGGTCTTCTCCAGGAAATTCTGCAATGTTACAGCATTGCCAATCTGTGGGCAGCGACCGGATGGTTTCTCGAACGCTACCGCCAAAGCTTCCACGTGACCGAGCAGGTACTCGATCGAATGGGTCAACACTGTCCGCGGGCCCCGCAATATCTGGAACGCAATCGCCGGGACGGTGTGCTCGCAGCGCGCTGGAACCTGCTCCTGCCGAAAGGGCTTGTCAATTTGGAGGAACCGGATGAGCGTGAGCCTTGAGTACTTGCAGCACTGTTCCGCGCAGACCGGCTTTGCGATCGCCCCGCTGGAAAAGGTCGTCCGGCTCGGAGAACTTGCCGCAGACATTACGCGGCACCCCTTTTTGGGCAGAGTCCTGGCGCTAAAAGGCGGCACAGCGCTTAATCTTTGCCTTGGTCCACCTCAGAGACTTTCTGTGGATCTTGACTTCAACTACATCGGGCACCTCGACCGGGACAAAATGTTGGCAGATCGTCCGCAAGTGGAGAAAGCCCTTGTTCAGCTCGCCAGCCGCAAATCGTATCGCATTCAACAGTCGGCAGACGCATTTGCCGGACGAAAGATTTACCTGATCTACCAATCCGTTACAGGGCATAGCGACCGCGTCGAGGTGGACCTGAACTTCCTTTTTCGTCTGCCGGTTGCCGGCACAACGGCGCAGGAAATGTGGCAACCCGGGGAACTTGAGCGGTTAACGGTCCGTGTCGTCAGTCTTCAGGAAATTCTTGTGGGCAAGCTGCTGGCTTATTTGGATCGCAGCGCGGCCCGGGATGCCTGGGATTTGGCGTACCTGCCGGTCCAGGCTGAAGAGGTGATGGCCTCGGACCGATTCAGATCATGGTTCATTGCCCTCTCCGCTATTCTGGATCACCCGTTGACGGCATACACGCGAGATCGCATTGAAAAACGTGTCACCGATCGTACAGTTTCGGAACAGCTTGTCCCGATGTTGATCGGCAAGACACTGCCTCAACCGGATGATCTTGTCAATCGCTCCTGGGCTGCGATTTCTCCATTCATGACGTTGAGCAACGATGAAGCAAAATACATCGCTTCCATTCAGCGCGGTGAGCTTCATCCGGAGCTGCTTTTTTCGGATTCCCCAGAAGAAGCCAAGCGCATGGCCAGCCATCCCGCGATCTTATGGAAACTGGTTAATGCTCGCGCCCATCTGGCGCAGCGCAAAACGAAACCGACGATTTGATCTCAGTGCCGGTTTCTGGGTCCGCCCCGGCGGCCAACCCGGGTCGGTGAATTGAAAAACCAGGCACGCGACGCAGGGAAAGGGGCCTTCCAGGCCTGTCACCGGAGGCGTCTGCTATCAACCAAAAGCCATGTTTGCCTCCTCGCCTCCCAGCTTGATTAGCCTTGCTAATCAATAGTAACCATTACTATTTATTAAATCATCTTGATAATTCGCCTGCTTTTTTGTAAAATAAATCAACACTGAAAAAATGCCCTTGAATCTCAATTCTTGTCACACTAAGGATGACAAATGGTTTAGCCAGGTTTTAAATCCCGCTTCTCGAAAATGAGAGCGGGATTTTATAATTCGTATTTGCAGCTGCAAATATTAAGGGCCCTATTTCTTTGGCTATAAAAGCAGGAAACCATAGACGCCTTCTAATGATTAATAAGAAGAATTAGAATAAATGTGAAAAACTGAACCGCGTTCCACTAATCCTATTGAGGAGGATGAAAAACCGAAAAAGAAAATTGGTTATCTAAAAGAAAGCCAGGTCAAATATTGGAAAGGCCGCAGGAAAAATTGATAATGATCAAAATTAAAACTGTCGAAAACTGAATAACTGAAGGGCGTCCCCAAGATTTTCACAAATGGAGGCGAAAAGGGTGAAAGTGGGAATACCACATTAATGTGGGAATAAATATGTGGATAACTTCATGGGCGAGCAAAAGGCGCTCGAATGAATAATAAGAAAAAGCAGTTTGAAAAATGGAAATTCTCGTTGATTATCAGATTAAATCGATAACACAATGAAAATTAGAAAAAATTAGAGCGAATGTGAAAAACTAAAGGATGTCCCCAAGAACAAGATTAGAGCGAATGTGAAAAACTAAAGGGCGTCCCCAAGAACCAAACGTCCCTGAGTTCACAAAAAAAAGCGGTTTAGAAAGAAAAAAGGATGAATAAATTTGAGGAATCATGAGAGGGATTTTGGAAACCGAGAAAAGAGAAAAGTTAAAAGATCATATCGAAAAAAAGATTGATGGCTTAAAGGAAGACATAAAGTCTTATCAAGTGCTAAGCCAGCCAGTATCGCCGGATAATGCCATCGGGCGGCTCACTCGTATGGAAGCGATAAACAGCAAAAGCATAAACGAAGCCACCCTGAACAAGGCAAAACAGACTTTATCAAAAATGGAGCGCGCGTTGATGATGATCAATGATCCTGATTTTGGGTTGTGCCGTGAATGTGAAGAGCCGATTCCATTTGCAAGATTGATGATTGTGCCCGAATCTGATCTTTGCGTTCAATGTGCTGAGGCTAGTGGGGGATGAGAAATATAGAGGCTAAAGCTTGAATTGTGAATTAAAAATAAAATTTTATAAATATTATTCACTAATCAAGCTTGGGCCCTGTTTACTGCTGTCTAAAACTGAATAACTAAAGGGCGTCCCCAAGGTTTTAAAATTGAGGGATAAAATAAATGGATAATTCCCGATTGGTATATTCCACCGAAACAGGTTCAATCTGCAAATTTTGTCAAAAACCCGTTTCGGAATGTGCTTGCAAAAAGAAAAAATCAAGACCTCGAACAAACATAAAGTATGATGGCATAATTAGGATTCAACGAGAAGTAAAGGGACGTAAAGGTAAAACAGTGACCACAATTTCTGCCTTTCAACTTGCTGACGATGAATTGAAATCTCTTGCCGCCCAACTCAAACGCAAATGTGGAACCGGCGGTTCAGTCAAAGATGGAATAATTATAATACAGGGTGATCACAGAGATACTTTGCTATCAGAATTGAAAAAACAGGGATATACCGCCAAACTTGCCGGAGGTTAAGCTTAGTCGCGTTAAATAAAATGATAAATAATTAACCGCCCCTTGCCTTTTTGAGATTTCCGCTTATTATATCCTTCGCACCCTGCCGATCAGCGGCGGGGTGTGCCTTTTTAGGGGAAATGCCAAATAACCGTCGGCAGGCTGATGCCGGCCAAAAAAAAAGAAATTCAGGAGAAAAAAATGATCGATTGTTCTCAGATAACCATGTACAGCGGCGGGCACCGGGGTGCCGAGGCGCAATTCGGAAAAACAGCCGAGCGATGGGGCATTCAGGAAGTGAATTTTTCGTTCGAGGGCCATGCTATTGAAAGGGACAGAGGCGTTCAGATCCTGGGCTCTGATGAACTCGACAAAGGTGATGTCAGCATGACGATCGTCTCACTTCGCATGGGACGGACCTATGCCAGGACAGCCAAGATTCGCCAGGTGATCCAATCCATTTTCCACATGGTCAACAAGGGCTACCATGTGATTACCATCGGCTGGATCCAGCCGGATGATACGGTCAAAGGCGGTACCGGTTGGGGCGTGGAACTTGCCAAACTTTTCAATCGCACCGTCCACGTGTATGATCAGGACAAAAAAGAGTGGTTTGCCTGGCAGGACAATGGCTGGGTGGCTGATATGCCGGTCATTACCGACAGTACCTTCGCCTGCACGGGCACACGCAATCTCGATGCCGACGGCACCCGGGCGATCCATGACCTTTTCGAACGATCCTTCGGACCTGCCGCGTAGCGCTCATATGAACCGACGATCCCATAAGGGGGACAACGTGAGTAACGAAAGCAACAAGGTCATCTATTCGATGATCGGAGTCAGCAAATACTATGACAAAAAACCGGTATTAAAGGATATTTCGTTGTCCTATTTCTACGGCGCCAAAATCGGCGTGCTCGGCTTGAACGGCTCCGGCAAGACTTCTTTGCTGCGGATTCTGGCCGGTGTCGATCAAAACTTTAACGGAGAAGCCGTCCTTTCGGAAGGATACACCGTCGGCTACCTCGAGCAGGAGCGCTGGTCAACGCGATAAAACCGTGCGGCAGGTGGTTGAAGAAGGCGTCCGGGAAACAATGGGTCTCCTTAAAGAATTTGAAGAGATTAACGCCAGGTTTGCCGAACCCATGAGCGATGATCAAATGAACGCTCTGATCGAACGTCAGGGCCTGGTCCAGGAAAAGCTGGACGCCCTGGATGCCTGGGAACTCGACTCGCGCCTGGAAATGGCCATGGATGCCCTGCGCTGTCCCCCCGAAGACACGCCGGTCAGCGTTCTTTCCGGCGGCGAAAAACGCCGGGTGGCGCTCTGCCGCCTGCTGCTGCAAAAGCCGGATATTCTGCTGCTGGACGAACCCACCAATCATCTGGATGCCGAAAGCGTCGCCTGGCTCGAGCAGCATCTGCAGAAATATCCGGGGACCGTCATTGCCGTTACCCATGACCGCTATTTTCTGGACAATGTCGCCGGCTGGATTCTCGAGCTTGACCGGGGGGAAAGGGATCCCCTGGAAGGGAAACTACTCCAGCTGGCTGGAGCAGAAGCAGGAAACCCTGCGCCGCGAGGAGAAATCCGAAGGGTCCCGTCAGAAAACTCTCCAGCGCGAGCTGGAATGGATCCGCATGTCGCCCAAGGGCCCGCCACGCCAAGAGCCAGGCCCGTATCACCGCCTACGATAAGCTGCTTTCCCAGGAAGTCGAGCGCAGCGAAAAAGAGCTGGAGATTTATATACCGCCGGGACCCCGCCTGGGCGATATGGTCATTGAGGCTGAAAATGTCAGCAAGGCCTACGGGGAATAGCCTGCTGATCGAAAACATGAATTTCCGTTTGCTCCCCCGGCGGGAATTGTGGGGGTCATCGGTCCCAACGGTGCCGGCAAGACCACCCTGTTCAAAATGATCACGGCTCAGGAAAAGCCCCGACAGCGGTTCCTTCCGGCTGGGCGAAACGGTGAAACTGGCTTACATCGACCAGAACCGCGAACTGGACCCCTAACAAGACGGTCTGGGAAGAGATCTCCGGAGGCAACGACCAGATTGAACTCGGCAATTGCCTGGTCAACTCGCGGGCTTATGTGGCTCGCTATAATTTGTCCGGCTCCGACCAGCAGAAAAAAATTAAAACCCTTTCCGGCGGGCAGCGCAACCGGGTGCATCTGGCCAAGATGCTCAAGGAAGGAGGCAACGTCATCCTCCTGGATGAGCCCACCAACGACCTGGACGTCAACACCCTGCGCGCGCTGGAGGAAACCTTGGAAAATTTCGGCGGCTGTGCCGTGGTGATCAGTCACGACCGCTGGTTCCTGGACCGCATTGCCACCCATATCCTGGCCTTTGAAGGCAACAGCCAGGTTGTTTTCTTTCAGGGCAACTGGTCGGAATACGAAGCCGACCGTAAAACCGCCTGGGGGTGGCGGCCGAGCGGCCCCACCGCATCAAGTATCGCCGCCTGACCCGCTGATCGAAATCCAATATTTTAAATAAACCGGCGTCTCGCGAATTTATTCGAAAGGGACAGTATTGAGCATAATGGCCCAGAGTTCCTTGACGGTGTCCACGGAGTGCGTCCCTTCGATGACAATCACATGATCCCGGGGCAAAATGGCGGCCAGCAACCCCTGCCCCACGGAATAGGAGTCATCCTGCTTTTCATATAAAAATCTCACCCTGAAACAATCTTAAAAATAAGAAAGTTAGGGGTCGGCAGACCTGCACATTGACAAAAGAATTAGAATGGCACTCCCTATGAAAAAATCCACCAGGAGCAGATTAACAGAAAAACAAATGGCTGTTTTTCCGGGTAATACCCTTTTTGATAAGATTGCCCGGGCTGTGTGCCGCGCAGGGACCCTGCCCGGCAAAGAGCTGTTTGAAGCATGGGAGGTGGCACGGCGGGTCCGCAGGAAATACCGGGGCGGAAGAGTTGTGGATCTGGCATGTGGACATGGCCTTTTAGCCCACATCATGCTGCTGCTGGATGACAGCTCTGCAGAGGCCCTGGCTGTTGATCTCGATTTTACCGAGAATACAAAGAGGCTTTCACAGATCATTATTGACAGGTGGCCGCGTCTGAAAAACCGCATCCATTATCTGAACTCCCGCGTTGAAGACATTGACTTGAATCCGGATGACATCGTTGTGTCGGTGCATGCCTGCGGCCAGCTTACCGATACGATAATTGAGACCGCGGTAAATGCCGGCGCAAGACTGGCGGTACTACCTTGCTGCCATGATACAAAAACGGGTGACCTGGGCGGACTTGGCGGATGGGTGGATGGTCCACTTGCCATTGATGTAACAAGGGCCGCGCTGTTAAGGGCTAAAGGGTATGCCGTTATTACCCGGACCATACCAGAAGAGATAACGCCTAAAAACAGGCTGTTAATGGCGCACCAGCAGCTTCTCAATAAGTCCGGATAATCCACCGTAGGCGGGCTGGATTCCCGCCTTCGCGGGAAGGACAATTGGGTGTAAGTGCCCGTCATTCCCGCATAGGCGGAAATCCAGTGATTGGCTGCAAAATACGATTTGCCTGAATTTATTGAGAACTTACCTAAAAAAATAGCTAATAGTCCGATATTATATGCGATTTAATAGTGGCCGCACCATTTTGTCGATATCCCCATTGGTGAATTCATCCGACTTCGCGCTTCGAGCTAGGACGGGACAAGAAGGACAGGGTCTATTTTGCCATGTTGTTTACCCTCCGACTTTTGCAACGTTAGGGTGTTTTACGGCACATCCGGCTGGTAGTTGCTGCCTGTTTGTGATAGCAGAAGGGGAAAATAACCTTAACAAATGGAGAAGCAGGCCAAAGTGATTACAGATGCCGGCAAAATGCAGCCGTCCGCCGACAGAGGCGATCGGTTTTTCTATGGATACGTCCTGGTGGCGGCCTCCTTCCTGCTGCAGTCCATCGGGTGGGGGGCTTACAACAGCTTCGGCATTTTTTTCAATCCGCTGATGAACGAATACGGCTGGTCCCGCGCGGGTATCTCGGGGGCCGTTTCCGTCAGTTTCTGCCTGTACGGTCTTTCCAGCATTCTGCTGGGACGGCTCAATGACCGGGTGGGACCCCGGCTGATCATGACGGTCAGCGGTGTTTTCCTGGGGGTTGGCTACCTGCTGATGTCCAGGCTGACATCACTCTGGCAGCTTTACCTGCTTTACAGCCTGCTGGTGGGGGTCGGCATCAGCGGAACCGACGTGGTGCTGCTGTCCACCATTGCCCGCTGGTTCGTCCGCTTAAGGGGCCGCATGAGCGGCGTTCTCAAGGTGGGAACCGGTGTGGGCATGCTGGTCATGCCGCTGTTTACCAACTGGCTGATCACGTCCTTTAGCTGGCGGACGGCATTTTTTGTCATGAGTATCGTGGTGCTGATCCCATTCCTCGGGCTGTCACAGCTGCTGGTGCGCGATCCGGCCAAACGCGGCCTGCGCCCCGACGGCGAGGGCCGGGTGGCTGCCGAGATCGGTCGGGCCGGCGAAACAGGATTTACCCTGGGGCAGGCGTTGAAGAGTCTGCAGCTGTGGCAGATCTGTGCGGCGTACTTTCTCATGCTGGTCTGCGTGTTCACGGTGCTGCTGCACATCGTACCCCATGCCATCGACCTTGGCATCCCCCGCAGCGGGGCCACCCGCGTGCTGGCCACCATCGGGGGGCTGAGCATTGCCGGCCGGTTTATTATGGGATTTTCCAGCGACCGCATCGGAAACAAATGGGCCCTGACCATCTGCTGCAGCTTCCTGTGTGTCAGTCTGGGCTGGTTGCTGCTGGCGGATCAGTTGTGGATGCTCTTTGTGTTTGCCATCGTTTACGGATTTGCCCACGGGGGGTTTTTTGCCGTCATGTCGCCGCTGATTGCCGAGTTCTTCGGCACTGCTTCCCACGGTGCCATTTTTGGCATGATGATTTTCGTGTCCACCATCGGTGGTGCCATCGGCCCTCTGCTGGCCGGCTATGTTTTTGATCTCACCGGCAGCTACCGCATGGTGTTTTGGGGCCTGCCCCTGGTCAGCACCGCGGGCCTGGGAGCCACATTGATGCTGCGTTCACCGACGCGACGTTGAAAACAGCGTTCTGCATTTTGACCGTCGAGCCATGTCCTGCCTGGCGGACGTCTCAACTTCCAAAATTGTGAATTTCTTCAAAATCGAAAACCTGGTCGTCTGGGCCTCCGGCTCGTAGGGGCACGATCCTACGCCTCGGAGAGTCAGGTCAGAGAAAATGGGCACAACCTTGAAAATAATACCTAGTTTGAAGTGATCTAAAGTTGATGAATCGCTTCAGGCTTCGCCTTCGGCTACGACCCGACAGGTCGCTCTGTTGTTTATAAAAAAGACAGAATTCCTTAACTTTAGGCACTTTAGCTCATTTTAGTTCACTTTAGGCACTTATATTTACTATAGCAAACACCCCCCTTTCAGGGAGGAACCAGTGTCGGGCCCTCTGGACCCGGGTATCTACTTCTTTGTGAACCCTTAGAGGATCTAAGCTTCAAATTATCTGATCGAAAAGTGCGCTCGGCGGTTATTGGCCCAGTCTGACTCACTGTGGCCCGGGACAGAAGGATGTTCTTCACCGTAACTTATGGTTGTCATTCGCGATCGGTCGATACCAAGATCGGTCAGAAAGGTTTTTACACTTTCGGCGCGCCGGTCTCCCAATGCAAGATTGTAATCGTTGGTGCCCCGCTCATCACAATGACCTTCAATGGTTATAAATACATCGGATTCAATTCTCAACCATTCACCATTTTTTGTCAGGATTTCTCTGGCCGCCGCTGAAAGCGTGGCTTTGTCGAAATCGAAAAAAATATCTTCCTGCATGACAACTTCGGGTTCACTTGCTCTGCCTGGCACAGATGTGTCCAGGGTTTCCTCTCCCACTTGAGATGCGTCTGCTGTGGATGCTGCTACATACCCTTCTTCCTGCCCTGTTGAAATCGCTCCTTTTTCAACTGCCACTGTCTTTTTTTGACAAGAAACGGTAAGAATCAGAACCGAACTCACCAGTAGTATTGCCAACTTAATCCCCGGATTATTTTCCATGTTCTCTCCTCCTGCGATTTAAATTAATTTTACCCGAATCCCGTGTAAACTTCAGGTTCCATGTTTCACCCGCTTAAAAGCAAGATCTGTTCCACACAGGGAAGTATTTTAAATCAGTTAAGTTATCAAGGCGTTAGGCTGACGATGGGCATCAGATGAATAAAGATTGGATACAGCGTACTACTTCTGTGGACAGGTTGTTGTCTTTTTGTAGACACGGGCAAACGCAACCGCACCTCCTTTTATTCCGTGTTTTCGTGATATTTTTTTAGGTTCCGGATCATTCGGGTTAGGCCTTTACAGATTTGTTTTGACAACATGTTGTAGGTACTGATAGAGGTTTCAGGTGTCGGCATTTAAAAAATATCAAATAGCAATTCACAAATACCAAACAAATCACAATGACCAAAACTCAAAATTCCAAACTGATGATCCGGCGGCATTTGTGCCAAATGGCATAATTACCGGCGGACAAAAATTTGGGCAACGATACGATACAACCGCGTTGGATGTTTTGGTTATTGGATATTGAAATTTGAGATTTATTTGGCCCAATTTTAAGATCAGGTGATGCTTGTGATTTGTAATTTCTGGTCTATCCTGGTTAGACAATTGCAGTTCAAGTTTTGGCTCTGACAACTGCCCCGCAGGGGCCACTTTTCCCGAGCGTAGTCTCGGAAAAAGCTTAGTACCTGTTTATTGGAACCACATGATTTTAACGCTCCGTTTTTTGTGCGCTACTAAATGTATCGGTACTTGGCTAATTTCTTTAGTTTTCTGGTACGATACCCTATGGAATTTAAGAACGGATAACCTTACAAAGGAGAAAAAGACATGGGTGATAAAGGGAAAAAAGACAAAGGCAAAAGGGAACAACAGAAAACGGCCCAGCTTAATCCAAAGGAAAAACGAAAATTGAAAAGAGAAAAAAAGAAATAAAAGCTCGACCCCAGAAGAGGGCTAACCGCAAGCTGAGGAATCTTTTCATTTATATGCCATGGCAGTCAGGGCAGCTGACCAACCAGCAGATTTGTGAAAAATTTGGCTTAACCTGTTACGAACCACAGCCTGGAAGCCAGAATGGCCGAACAATTAAGTAGAGGATATTAAATGACTACGCCCTGGCGGTTAGTTGACAGTATTGATACCGATGAGGGGCTTCTCGATCTTCGGCAGAGGGGCGAGGATTTTCTTATAACCATTGATAATCGGGTGCTGATGAACTCCTCGGCCAACATGTCCGAGATAGTTTTGGCGGAGCTGGCTTGTGAGCCCCTGAAGAATAAAAAGAAGAATCCCAGGGTGCTGGTGGGCGGACTGGGCATGGGTTTCACCCTGAAGGCGGCCATTGATAATCTCCCAGCTGATGCCGGGGTCGTGGTGGCTGAACTGAATCCGATAATAGTCAAATGGTGCCGGGGGCCGATTGCTCATTTTACCGGCGGGGCAGTTGACGACCCGCGGGTCAAGGTTGTGATTGATGATGTGGCCTCGGTCATTCGTTATGCGGCAATGAAGGGCAAGAAAAATCGATTTGATGCCATAATTCTTGACCTGTACGAAGGTCCTTATAAGGGGGACCAGGGCAGGGGAGAGTATCTGTACGGCGATATGGCGCTGGAGTTAAGCAGTTGTGCTTTGAAGGCGGGCGGGGTGTTTGCTGTTTGGGCCGAAGATCCGGACAAGGCCTTTGAAAAACGCTTGAAAGCTGCCCGGTTCGCCTTTTACCGGCAACGCCCGGGGCGGGGCGGGCGCAGACATGTGGTTTATATCGCCAGGAAAACCTCCGGCTCTCAAGCCAGCGGATCCGGCAAAAATGGACCAGCCGGTCAAAAACCCCGCAAAAATGAGAAAAGAAAAAGGTCCTCTTAAAAATAGAATTAGGGTCAAAGCCTGAATAGTGGATATCAAAGGAAATTTCACCATTCAAGATTTGACGTGACCGGTGTTTTGCAGCTTTAATCTGGCGATCCGCCGTACTGCCAGAGGTCAAGAATTCGAGAAACTTTTGGATACACCTTTTCACGACCACTGCCGATAGCCCGGAGTACTTTCGGGAACGGCGGGTGAGTGCGGCATCGCCGGAGGGAAGAAACACCAGGTGATCTAGATCCGCGCAGGCAGAGGGCGTTTCTCTTCCGGTCCAGTGTTATCCAGGCTCTGCGCCCGAGCTCTTGCTTGCATTCTCCGCAAGTCGAGTTTCGGGTCGAGATAAAAACGACGATATCATTGCCTTTCGACATGAGACACTGACTCACTTATTCTCGGATTTCCGTTTATAGCTGCACCGCGGCGGGAATGACAGAGACGGTGCCCACTCAGCCGACGATACGCAAAGACAGGTAAGGCACAAGGTTAAGCAGCACGATGCAGATTTGCTCTCTGAGGATTTTAAAAGAGCAAAACGCCGCCCTGTGCCAAAAAATGCCCTTTCCGGATGGACATCAGGCATTCATTTCATAGGCCCCATCCAGCACCGCAATATGTTTTCCCCAGACCCGGTTAAACCTTTCCAGGTCCTTTACCGGCTTTTTGATCATTTTCAGGCACAGTTTCATCTGCTGCTCGGTGGAACCGGTTTTTGAGTAGAGCTGCAGGGCGAATTTCGAAAAATCCCTGACCATGAAGTCAAAAATCTGATCCATGATATCATCTTCCATGACCTCGATTTTCGCTTTTTCAATGAGAAGCTGGCCGTAGGTCACCAGGGTAAAAAGCTCGCCCAGGTTGAGGAGAAAGTCAATGTCCTTGGCCTGCTCCTTGCTCGGGGTGGCCGTGAGCAGAAACTCCTTGAGCACTTCAATCTGCTCTTTGAAGATATTCAAGTTGGGCAGATTCAGGCTGTTGTATGCCAGGGCACTGTCGTGAAACTGAATCTTTCCGAGCCCCCGGGTCGCCCCCTGGTTAAAAAGAAAATCATCGTTGGTCGGAGCATCTCTTTTGGGGATTTCCGGGAATTTGCCGGGGTTGAAAAAGTAATTCGCCATGAACTTGATAATCAGGGCCATGTTGACGTGCACGGTGCCCTCAAGTTTCGGCAGCGCCCGGATATCCCGCGCGGCCATTTCAAAATACATGTCCTTTTCAAAGCCCTTGGCTGCGATAACGTCCCACAGCAGGTTGATGACCTCTTCGCCCTGGGTGGTAACCTTCATTTTTACCATTGGGTTGTAAAGCAGGTAACGCCGGTCTTCTTCGGAGGCTGCCCGCATGTAATCGGAAGCCCGGTGCGCAAACATCTTCATGGCCGCCAGCCGGGTCCAGGCGTCCACGAAAAACTGCCGGATATGGGGAAAATCGGTGACGCTGTGGTTGAACAGTTTGCGGTTGGAGGCATGCGTGATGGCTTCGTAAAAAGCATGTGCGCAGATCCCGATGGAAGCCCAGCCGAGGTTGTATTTGCCGACATTGATCGTGTTCAGAGAGCTGTCCCAAGCCTCCTGGCCGGTGCTGAGGATCTCATCGTCGGTAATCGGGTAGGCTTGCAGGGCGTATTCGGCAACGTAATTTTGTGAATTTACAACGTTTTTAATGCATTCATAATTTTCGTGCCCGGTTTCGACCACAAAAAAGACATAGTCGCCGGTTTCTGAATTTTTTGCGAAAGTTGAAACCAGCGCGGCCCTGTTGGCATTGCCGATATAGTATTTGCCGCCGTCTGCCACGTATTGACCTTCGGTAAGCGGCGTTAAAGCCATTTCGGACGAATAAAGGTCCGCACCGTGGGCCTTTTCACTGAGACCGAACGCGAAGATGCCGCCTTCTTCCAGGAGCCTGGCGGTCTTTTCCTTTACTTTTTCATTGTTTCCCATCCAGATCGGGCCCAGGCCGAGGATGGTGACCTGCCAGGTGTACCAGTACTGGAGGCCGTAAAAGCCCAGAATTTCATTAAAAGCGCAATTCCTATAAGTGTCCCACCGTTTGTCGCCGTCACCGTACGGGGTGGGGGTGAGCAGGGTCGCGAACACTTTTTCCTCTTTTATAAACTCCAGGAAATCTGCGTACCAGACCCGCTCATGATCGTCGTGCTTGAGCTTTTCCTTGCCTTTGTTTTCGAAAAACGCGACGGTCTTCAGCATGATCTCCCGGGATCGGGGATCGAGGTGTTCAAAGGTTTCATTTTTAGGATGCAGCAGCATGTTGGGGCTCCTTGTTTTTTATGCTCATTGTCTTTTCCTCAGTGATAATCTGTTATTTCGACCTGATATGCATCACCATCAACAAATCATTTATTCTACCGTCCCAATAAGGTCGTTTACACCACCCCAGAACAGCATCAATTAAAATATGAAAAGGAACTCATACGATTTTTTAAAACCCGGGACTTAAATAAAGACTGTAAGATATTGCTGGCAATAGCAACGTCAAATTCACTCTCCCCATAATCGATGCTCAATATATCACCTGGTGACACGGTCAGCAACACCCATATCCTCAGCCATTTTAAGGGCAGCCTTTAGCACATATTGCCAGTCAATATCAGTAACAGCAGCCCTGGCGTCACGATGCCTGCACAAACAGTCCTTTGTCGTCCTCAAGCTCATAAAGTTTTTCAATCATGAACTCGACGTATTTTTCGCATTTGTCCTTCCAGATGCCCGATTCCAGAAACTTCTGGTATTCACCGGGTTTGGAAAAATCCATGCCGATGAGCCCCTGGCAGGTGATGTCCCCGAAATGCCGGTTGAATTCCGTGACGATTTTCCCCGAAAAGGCGCGCACGGCGTGGCGGGCCTGTTTGGCCTGCTCTTTATCGCTCTGCGGGCAGCGGTGCCGCAGCCCAAGACACACGGCCGAGGCCGACACCACCCCGCAGGGAGCATTCTGATAGCCGCCGATACCTCCCAGAAATGGAATGCCGGCCCATAAAAAATCTTCATTGCCCAGATCATATGCCTCCCACATAACTTGCAGGATGGAAGGCCCTCAGTGGTATCCCCGGTACATCAGCTCCAATGCACGTTGCTTGGCCTTTTCAACTGACATTTTCATTTCCATGCTTATATCCTCCGCGACAAAACAGTTGGCAAAAATCAGTTTATAAACTCCTTGTACTGCAAAATACACCGAGGGATCAACCCCATTATCCCTTAATTTTTTTTGGGTTTTCTCAATGCAGCTATATTGGGACTCAATCTTTTTCCCGGTTAAGGGAGGGAATTCCGCAGCCTGCGGCAACTCCCTCCATGGATGCTTCAAGGGGAACATCAAGCGCGCAGGCAACCGTGGATGTGTATCGCAATTTAAGTCATCCTATGTCCATTTTGCGCTCGATTTCCTCAAATTTATGATCGACCTAAAATTGGTGTGCACCCTCAATGCTGAAGGCATGATCGATTCCCGCGCCAAGATTGACGGCAACCCCGTCCGGATAGTTTTTAACCGATCATATTCCTTGAATCCACTCATATATTCCTCCCTTGCCGGTATCCTTGTCAGTTAAACGTCTTGGAATTTCTACAACCTATTGAGGGTCTTTGGCGGGCCCAACGAGCCTGCCGACCGTAAGGCCCTGCACAATGATGGAGAATACGACCACTGCATACGTGATGGTCAAGATGATGTCGCGGTGGCGGCCCGGCGGCAGCGACAATGCCATGGCCACCGAAATTCCGCCGCGCAGGCCTCCCCATGTGAGAATTTTGATTACATTCGGACTGAACGTGCGAAAGCGCCGCATGACTACAATGGGCAAAGCCACACTCACAAATCGCGTCAGCAGCAGCAGTGGGATCAACAGCGCACTGGCGATCAGATAGCGGTAGTTCCAGGAAAGCACCAGCACTTCCAGGCCGATCAGAACAAACAGAACCACGTTCAACACCTCGTCTACCAGTTCCCAGAAAGTGTCCAGGTTTTCGCGCGTGCGGTCGGACATCGCCAGAAGCCGGCCGTGGTTTCCAATCAGCAGGCCCGCCACCACAATGGCAATCGGTCCGGATAGATGAAGCGCATCCGCCAGGGCGTAACCGCCGGCCACCAGCGCCAGGGTGATCAATACTTCCACCTGGTAGTTGTCGACGCTCTTCAGCATTCCGTATGAAATAGCTCCGATGACCAGTCCGTAGACAATTCCACCCAGCACCTCCTTGGCAAACAGCCATGCCACGGCACCTGCTGTAATGTTGTGTCCTCCTGCGGCAATTTGCAGCAACACTAGAAACACCACCACCGCCACTCCGTCGTTAAACAGGGCCTCACCGCAGATTTTGGTCTCCAGGCTTTCCGGCACCCCGGCTTTTTTCAGAATACCGAGCACGGCGATCGGGTCGGTGGGGGAGATCAGCGCGCCGAACAGCAGGCAGTACATCAGCGGCAGCCCGATGTTCAACAGGTCCAGTACAAACCAGGCCAGGGTCCCGATCATAAACGTCGAACCGACCGATCCCACCGTGGCCAGCGTTCCGATGATCCACTTCTGGCGTGCCAGGCGGTCCAGGTCGATGTGCAGCGCTCCGGCAAAAAGCAGAAAGCTCAACATGCCGTGCAAAAGGGTTTCGTCAAAATCGATGCTGTTGAGCAGTCTCAGCGCATCTTCTTCCAGACCGAATCCCAGAGGTCCTATCACTACGATCCCCAAGGATCCCAGAAGCGAGATGACCATTACCCCGATAGTGGTGGGTAGTTTGATGAAGCGGTAGTTGAGGTAGCTGAACACCGCTGAAAGCGTGATTAAAACGGCCAGGATGTTAAACAGTTTCATAAATTTCCATAATTATGATACGAAGTGCCTGTAACCTGTTATTTTCTTGACAAAAATGAACATTAATGAGAACAAAAAAATATGCTGCGTTTTCTGAATAAGATACCCTATTCCATTCTCATCATTGCTGCCATATTCATGCTGCTTGCGCCATTTCGCCCTATGCCGCATGTCGTTGAAAAATTGTTAATGCTCAAAAATGGCATCCTAATATTGGCAAAATAATTGGACACTGTCACTCAGGTTTCAGGTGTCGGGTGTCAGTAGCAAAAAAGTGAGAGCCGGCCTGAAACCTTGTATGAAACTTCATGAAATTCAATGGTATTTAGGGCATTCTTCATTTACCGGTTTACGCTTTTTTGCCCTGTTTTTAATTTTGAGCGTCGTAGTTGTGGGTGGGGTTAGGCGCCTTTAATGTTGGGTTGTGCTATTGCAGACAAATTACGTTAGATAGCAGTTATGTTGTTATTTAGTTGAACTAAGCTTTTTAACAGTGTTGCGCAAAAAGCAAATTTTTTCAACCTCAAGATTTATAAAATTGCAAGAATTTGATATGAACATCAGAAAAAACCTTTTCCTGGCTCTGACCAGCGGCCTGCTATTGGGGCTGCCCTGGTCTGATTCAGCTTTGTTCTTTCTCGTTTTTTTTGCCTGGGTGCCCCTTTTGCTGCTGGAAGAGGAAGTCCGACATCAGGCAAACTCCTACGCCATATTCAACTACGCCTTTGTCAGTTTCCTGCTGTGGAATATCCTGGGGACCTGGTGGGTCACCCGGGCCCAATTTGTGGGAGCCATCTTCATCATTCTCGCAAATTCACTGCTGCAGGCCCTCGTTTTCTGGCTGGCAAGCCGTATCCGGACCATCCTCAAAATTCGCTTTTTGTTCCCTTTTCTGCTCATCTGGATGGGATACGAGCATTTTCATCTATCCTGGGACCTGGCCTGGCCCTGGCTCAATCTGGGAAACGCACTGGCCACAGCACCGGAGCTCATCCAATGGTACGAGTTTACCGGTGTCCGTGGCGGGACGCTCTGGATCATACTGACCAACTTTGCGCTCTTGAGGGTATATGATACCTATCGGAAAAAAGGCCCAGGTTCGATGGTTCCGGCTGGCGCAACAACACTGATGCTCCTTCTTATCCCCATCTTTGGGTCCTATCTTATTTTCCAGAACTTTGAAGAGGGAGGAGAAACAGTTAATATAGCTCTGATTCAGCCCAACCTGGATCAATATACGGAAAAATTTGACCCGGCAAATCATGCTCGACACGTGGCGGAGTTTTTCAGGACGGCTGATGCTATAATCGATGACGAAACCCAATACCTGTTTGGCCCTGAAACCCTTATTGTAGAACAGATTGACGAGAGAGATCCTTCAACATCGATCTATTACCGGAATTTGTTGGATTTCCGCAAAAAACATCCAAAGCTGAATATTCTTCTGGGCGTACACAGCTACCGGAAACTCGGCGATGAAGATCTTCCTCCGGGAAGTCGTTTCAATCGCGAGGAAAATTTTTACTACGAGGCCTTTAATACAGCGCTTTTTCTACCGTCAGGTTCTGCATCTGCCCCCCAGTTTTATCACAAAACCAAGTTAGTACCCCTGTTTGAGCGCATGCCCTTTGTGCAATATCTGGGTTTTTTGGGGAAATACTCCCTGGAGCTTGGCGGATACACCGGCACCTACAGTCTTCGTCAGGAGAGCACTACTTTTGTATTGCCCGACGCTTCGATTACCCTATTGCCGATTGTCTGCTTTGAATCCATATTCGGCCCCTACTGCTCCCGAAACCTGCCCAAAGAAAAGGGCTTTATCTGCATGATCACCAACGACGGATGGTGGAAAAATACGCCTGGCTACCTACACCACTTCAATTTCAGCCCGGTTCGCGCCATCGAAAACCGGCGAGATTTTGTTCGAGTTGCCAATACAGGGATTTCTGCTCTTATTAATGCCAAAGGCATGGTTATCGCCAGGACTCCCTGGTGGGAAAAAGCGACCCTCAAAGGAAAGATTCATCTTCGGGGGGGGCAAACTTTTTTCGCTCGACATGGAGATTATCTGGGCCGGATTTCTTTGGTATTTGCGGGATTTCTGGTTTTATACGGATGGACTCGAAGAAAAAAAGGAAATAGTTCACCGCAGAGACGCAGAGGACGCAAAGATAAAAAATATTTTTCTTTCTGCTGATCCGATAGAAAGCGAAGCGGACAAGAAGGGCAAAAAGAAAGATAACCCTTTGCGCTCTCTGCGTCTCTGCGGTGAACTGTTATAATATCGGCAAATCCTCCTTCTCGTGCCAATTGAGGATTTTAATTGGGCAGGCTTTCGGCTGCCCGTACAATACCACACCGATTACCGGGTTTTCAGTACTCAGAAAACCAGCGTCCCCATCGAGTTTGACACCGGATTATCGACTTTGTCCGGCGTCATATCTCATTTTAGATCTCTGGTATTTCTCTTTCTCTTCTTCGGATAAATTCTCCTGGTGAACACAACTTAACAATAAAAGTGCCCCCGCCAGAAAAAGTGAAATGAGTTTTTTCATTTTTCATCTCCTTTGCTTCCTTTAACAGACACCCTGATCGAGCCCTACAGCTCGCTTAGGCGCTTATCGGGGTTTTTCTGACAACATGTTGTAAGAAACTGAAGGTGTCAGGTGTCAGCATTTAAAAAATATCAAATAACAATTCACAAATCACAAATGGCTCGACAGCTCACCACCACCCTGAGCCAGGTCGAAGGGCAAATCACAATGACCGAAATTCAAAATTCCAAACAATTGGCTTTTAATCTTGTTTGAGATTTGGATATTGGAATTTATTGGCCTAATTTTATGATCAGGTGGTGCTTGTAATTTGTAATCTCTCTCCGAGCCGTAGGTTCGAATCTACGAGTCGGAGGCCGTTTTAAACCGGTTAGACAATTGCAATTCAAGTTTTGGCTCTGACAACTGCCCCGAAGGGGCCACTTTTTCCGAGCGTAGTCTCGAAAAAAGCTTAGTGCCTATTTATTGAAATCACATCATGTTTGCTCATGATTTATGCCATAGCGTAACCGTTCATAGGTACGCTTACAAGCAATTCTACCCGTCGAGAGCCTCGTGGTCGAACAATCGATTTTGATAGAAAAGACAGAGCGAAGCGATACCACAAATCTTCAATATTCAATATTCAATTCCGGCTTGTCCGGGTTGGGGGTTAATCAAATCTGCCTTGAGTCAGTCATGCGTGAACCTCCCTATAGTCCATGTCTGAAGCAAGGCGTGAAAACTTTCATCACGGCTTCGGCAGCGCCGCCAGCACCTCCGAAATAAATTCTTCATCATTCCATGCGTCGCGATATGAGCAATTGCCGAGCCTGACCAGCACCAGCTTTCTGGACGGAATAATGATGACCCTTTGCCCCTGGAATCCATTCGCCCAATATGCATCTCCTGGAATGGAAGGCCAGCGACGATTGGCAGGATTTGAAGCCGATCCGGCATTCAGCCAGAACAAGGCCCCGTATTCTCCCAGGGGTGCTTTCGGTGTCGGGGTCGTGGTATACGAGACCCATCCCTCGGGAAGCAGGCGTTCGCCTTGCCAGACTCCATCCTGGAGATACAGCAGACCAAACCGCGCCCAGTCCCTGGCTGTTGCAAACATATAAGACGAACCGACAAATGTTCCGGAAGGATCCGGTTCGAAAACCACGCTGTACATGCCGATCTTGTCGAACAGCTCCCGGTGAATAAATTCGTAGTAGTTACGAAATTCCTTTTCGGCAGCCCGGCGTACAATCCGCGCGATGATGTTGGCCGAGCCGCTGGAATAATGGAACTTCGTGTCCGGCTCCACCTCGAGGGGTTTTTGAGCCGCGTAGGCGGCAAAATCATAGCTGTCGTAGAACATGGAAACGGCATCGGAAAAGGGCGCATAGGCTTCATTAAATTCCAGGCCGCTGCTCATCCGCAAAAGTTGATCGAGGGTGATCCTGCGGCGAGGGATCATCTGTATTTTGCCACTCCGGAACCGGAGCCGGCCGGTGGATGTCCAGGTTTCCTTTTTTTACCAGCACCCCGACCAGGGCATTGGTCGCACTTTTGCCCATCGACCATCCCAGCAGAGGGATTTCCTTGCTGAATCCCTGCGCATAGCGTTCGGCAACCAGCTTCCCATCATACACCACGATAACCGCCCGGGTCTTGCGCGGGTTATCGGGAGCGGGTTCCGCAAAGGCTGCTTCCAGCGCCTGGTTCAGTTTGTCGCCATCGACACCGGTCGGTAAGGGAGCCTGCGGTACCCGATCACCTGCCGGCCAAAGCAGATCCGTTTTCCTTTCAACGTACGATGGCTCCGATGGAACCTTCATGAAGGTTTGGCGGCGCAGTTCCTCTTCCGCGGTCCCTTCCACAACCGTACATCCACACCCTTCCCGGAATATCGCCTTTGTTTCGAAAAAACCGTTCGATGTGGAAGTCACTGATTTTTCCCTCTCTATTCACATCGAATTTCATAATGGCAAACAGAAAGTGTGCCGGAGCAATATCTTCCCGGAAAACAGTTGCGGGATTCCGTTTGGCTATAAACACGTTGGAGCATAGGGTCTTGGCTACGTGACCGGTTCCGATGGGCAGCGTGTTGCTCAAGTACCACCCGACTACGATAACGGCGGCAACCAAAATCACACCCAGGGCGAATACCGATCTCTTTATCCAGGGTTTCATAATATCCTCAATTATAAAACAAAAGCAAATAGCCTCAGAACTTCAAAATAATCAGATTCCTCAAATCGTCATTCGTCAATTCCGGCTTGCCCGGGTTGGGTATAATAAATAGGGTCTTCGCAGTTGCCGCCAATGCGCCTCATCGGCTTTCCAGGTTTTCACGATGCCGGCCGGATTCTCTCCCGCCAAAATTTGAATCAGCGCCGTTTCAGATCCCAGCAGGTTTTTTTCTGCTTCCAGACGATATTTATCCGGATACAAACGGTGCAGTATGGAGGCAATTTCTAATCCCAGACGCACGGGTCGAAGTGCCTGGCGATCCGTCACCAGGATAAAAACACCCTGACATGTCTCGCCGGCAAATTTACTCGCTTGCGGGGTAAATGAAACCGGGTAGAAGCGAACGCCCGCCAGATCGCTGGCATTGAGCGCCGCCGCCAGTTGTACCCCGTCGATCCAGGGGGCACCGATCTGCTCAAAGGGGGTACCGGTTCCGCGACCCACTGAAATACGGGTTCCCTCTATAGCCCCGATTCCCGGATACAATGTAGCCTGAATCAAATTCTGCATATTGGGTGACGGATTCACCCAGGGCAGACCGGTCTCATCAAACCAGTATCGACGCCGCCAACCCCTTCATTTTTACAACGGTTAAATCCACCGCGATATCGTTTTCAGCATTAAAAAGCAGTGCCAGCTCGCCCATGGTCAGCCCGTGTCGGATGGGCATGGGGAAATAGCCCGTAAATCCAAAAAATTTTCGATCCAGCAGGGGGCCTTCAATCTGAAGACCGTTTATAGGGGTTGGGACGATCCAATACCATGACCTTGATCTTTTGTTTGGCTGCGGCCTCCAACATATAGGCCAGCGTGGTCATGTAAGTGTAGAAACGCGTGCCGATATCCTGCAAATCGACCACGATGGTGTCAATACCGGCCAGCATTTCAGGAGTGGGTCGCACGCGCTTCCCATAAAGCGAGTGGATCACCCGTCCGGTTTTTTTATCGCGCGAAGAGGGCACACGATCGTCACGGATGCCGCGAATGCCGTGTTCCGGGCTGAACAGGGCAATTAATTCAAGATTGCCGGCCCCGGCTAATAAATCGATGGCACTGACACCGTCGCGAGCCTGGCCGGTCCGGTTCGTAAGCAGGCCGATTTTCCTGCCCCGCATCCGATTAAAATCCTCGGCCCGCAGCACATCCAGGCCGCTCAGGACCTGACCGCGAGGCTGTTTTTTTTCCGGCGACCCATTCAGCGGCCGAAGGTTTGCGGCATCCGCCTTCACGGACAACTCCGCCGGTGTGCCTTGACCGGCCGCAACACTGACGGCAATCGTGATAATGTTCTCGCGCAGATCGAATACGTCTCCTTTTCCGTCCGGATGAAGCCGGTTGGAAAGAAACACAATATACAGGCCGGTCCCGGGATGGAGCCAGAGTTTGGTGCCGGTAAAACCGGAGTGGTCGATCGGCAGGGGTGAACGCTTTCCTTTACCGTCATCACAGGTTGTGTCTATACTCCAGCCGAGACCGCGAATATTGCTTTTATTCAGAGGCGTTGACGGTGAGATCATGGTGGCGATGGTTGCCGGTGATAATATCTGCGTTTGACCGAATGCGCCGCCCTGCCAACAGCATCCGGCAAAAAATTGAAAGATCATCCACCGTGCTGAAGAGGCCGGCGTGCCCCGCACCGCCACCCATCCGGCGGGCGGAGGGATCGTGAACCAGTCCGCGAAGCATCGTGCCATCCGGGCCTCCGCAAGGTCGAGCACGCTTCCAGCAGCGCTCGGTCGGCGCAATCCGGGATTGTATTTTTGCCCCGGGATGATACATGGTGTCGTGCATCCCCAGGGGCTTAAAAAGATGCTCATGCGTAAACTGATCGAGGGACTTTTCCACTCACCCGGCGAACGATCTCACCCAGCAGAATAAAATTTATGTCACTGTATACGATGCGTTTACCGGGCGGTGTCATCGGTACATCATCTATAATCTGCTCAATTGCCGCGTGATATCCTCTCCAGTGTCGCGCCGGATTGATACCGGGTCTCAAGCCCGACATGTGCGTCAGCAGGTGTCGCACAGTGATTCCTGACTTGCCGTGACGCTCAAATTGGGGAATATACTGGTTACCGGGTCTTCCAAAGAAACTCTGGCCGGCTTCGATCAGCTGCATAATGCTGGTGGTGGTGGCGACGACTTTGGTGAGGGATGCAAGGTCGAATATCGTATCGACTGTCATAGGCTCAAGGTCAGGGTACCACCGCCCGATGGCCGAAAGCCTTGCGATATAAGATTCGTTCGTTTTGACCAACGAGAATCACGGCGCCCGGCAGACGGTTTTCGCGGATGGCCTCCTCAACGAGATCATCAATCCGGCAGAGCTCTGCGATGCCGGGGAAATCGGCGGAGCGGCAACTGGTTCCGCATTCTCAGGGGTCGCAAAAGGAGCCGCAGCAGCCAGAGGGCCGTATAAGATGATTAACAATAATGCCAGCAGTGCCTTACAACCTTGCCTCTCGGTGTATGATATATCACGCTGGGCTTTCCGGATAGCCGATATCAGA
>PVMK01117641.1_pt1 | contig 26179 bp, 28 predicted proteins | sample 1853481 | NCBI WGS metagenome assembly PVMK01 (sample SAMN08533507, study PRJNA380276) | Marine sediment metagenome, whole genome shotgun sequencing project.
TTGCCAACTGGTTTGTTCGTTTAAAAGTGGTTTTCTAGGTCCGGTCTTTGTGAAACAACTCAACCCTTCTTGTCTGAATTGCTCGGACATGCCAACAAAATCCTTTATACCGCTAAAAATTCCCATGTCAAATTCATCCAGTGGAAAATATCTGCTGGAAGTTATGGGCATCTTAAAATTTCCCTGAATGAAAGTGGCCCACAAATGAGCAGAGTCTTTATATTGTGGCCACACCCTCGAATGTAGATTTTGAGGGTGATAAAATATTCTTTTTTCTTGCACCCCGTACTGTTTGAGTGCTTGTATGTTTTTATCTGAACAGAACCGTGCTGCGCTTTTTGAAATGCCATCTCGACATAGAAGAGCATCAAAAAATAATCTTCCAATGATTATACCTCGGGTAATTCTACCTTCTATCCTTTCAATCGGTGATTTTTTTTGTCCTGGCCCAACAGTGGCATCGGCAAGTGAGGGCCAACCGCCAAACTCATAAATCATTTTTCCAAGCCAAGAACCAATATTTCTAGAGGCCTCTAAATCATCTTTTCCGTTTAGAATAATGCTATTGCAATATTGGGTTGCTGCAAGTCCCAATAATTCTTGTAGAATGTAATTGTTATGTTCCTGTTTATCTGACGGCCAACACATAATTGCCGTAATATTTAATAATTGAAGCTCAAGAGGGTGTTTTGATAAATCCAAGATAGGCATGGGTTATTTTCCAGTAGAATTTTTTTATATGGGTTTCCTTTTTTACTCACCTAGCTTTTACCTTTGAGCTTAATGGTATGATTTTAATACTGGCTTTGAGTCCATCCAGATAATTTGCCCATGCCTGCATCATCTTTTTTCTTTCTGGCAAATGTTCAGCGTGATTATAGGCGGCTTTTACCTTGTTCCGTTCCTGATGAGCAAGCTGCCGTTCAATAATATCTGATTTCCAACCCTGCTCATGCAGAAGCGTAGAGGCCATACTGCGAAAGCCATGGCTGGTTAGTTCATCCTTGGTATATCCCATTCGTCGCAGGGCAGCATTTACGGTGTTCTCGCTCATTGGGCGGGAGTATGACCTTTCACTGGGGAAAACATATTTGGCATGGCCTGTTAGGAGTTGTATTTTCTTCAGGACACTTACAGCCTGCTTTGATAATGGGACAATATGCGGGGACTTCATTTTCATTTTTTCTGCAGGTATTCGCCATTCTGTTGCATCAAGATTTATTTCTTCCCATTCAGCATGGCGAAGTTCACCGGGGCGGACAAAAGTAAAAATTCCAAATTTTAATGCGCATTGAGTCACCATAGACCCCCTGTAATCATCGATAGCCCGAAGAAGCCCACCTACACCTTTGGGGTCAATGATACTTGCCATACGCTTTGATTTAGCAGGAGGCAAGGCCCCTTTCAGGTCTGCAGCAGGGTCACGCTCCATTCTGCCGGTTGCAATTGCATAACGGAATATCTGTCCACAGATTTGTTTTACTCTGTGTGCTGTCTCGACATAACCCTTTGCTTCTATCTTTCTTAAAACAGCAAGCAGTTCTGGGGCTGCAATTTCATTAATTTGCCGTTGCCCAATATTCGGGATGATGTAGTTTTCTATTCGTTGCTCAATGGTCTCGGCGTGGCTTGTACTCCACGATTGAGAAAACTTAGCAAACCACTCCCTGGCAACAGCCTCTACGCTCCCTTGGCCCGATTCTGTTTGTTTAACGGCCTTTCTCTCAGCAGAGGGGTCAATACGATTGCGGAGAAGCTTTTTTGCTTTGTCCCGGTCATTTCTGGCATCTTTTAAAGATACCTGGGGGTAAGTCCCGAGTGAAAGAAGTTTCTCCTTACCCCCGAATCTATACTTAAAACGCCACCACTTACCCCCGGTAGGGGTAACAAGTAAATAAAGCCCTCCACTGTCATACAGCTTCTTTGGCTTGGTGTCTGTTGTGGCATTTCGGATAGCGGGATCATTCAAAGGCATGGGGTACCTCCTGTGGGGTAACTTTACTAAAGGGGTAACTGCTACCCCCAATGTTACCCCCAGTTACCCCCGGTTGTCAATAGATATTACTGGACACAATAGGACAATAAAGAAAAGAAAAAGCCCGCATGTAGCGGGCTTAATGGGTGTTGCTGGATGTTGCTGGATTTAAGAATGGCGGAGAGAGAGGGATTCGAACCCTCGGTGGGGTATAACCCCCACACTCGCTTAGCAGGCGAGCACCTTCAGCCAACTCGGTCATCTCTCCGGCCAAAGTAATATAAAATATGTGGCGGAGGAAGTAGGATTCGAACCCACGGAACTTTCGTTCAACGGTTTTCAAGACCGCCGCCTTCAACCACTCGGCCATTCCTCCACAATCAAGAAAATGGTTTGTACCATTTCAGTAATCTGCTGTCAACATTGCAGGGTACGTAAAAAATTTAAAAACAGCATTAGCGCCTCAATGCTATCAACATGTAAAGAAGTTATACGTGTCGTAATCGTGTTTTTCGAAGTCTTCGCATATCTACGATTCCGACAATAATATGAATTGGCGTAATTTGCTTTGTTTCGTTAAATTTTAGAAGGAGTTTATTTTATTCCTCCGAGAGTTTTTTCAGTTCATAGAGCAGATTCAAGGCCTCAATAGGTGCCAGGGTGTCCGGCTTTATCGCTTCCAGTTTTTCGCGGACCGGGTCCGCACCGCCTACAAAAAGGCTTAACTGATTGGGGTGTTTTGCAGCAACCCCGGCGCGGTTTTTGCTTTTCATGTTCTTGCCTGCTGCAATTCGAGGTTTGCCGAAATGGTCGAACTCCCCTTTCTCGATATTTTTCAGGATCTCATGGGCCCTTCCCACCACTTTGCTTGGAACTCCTGCCAGGGCTGCCACCTGGATGCCGTAACTTCTATTGGTGCCGCCCCGCATGAGTTTATAGAGAAAAATGATGGTATCATTCCATTCCCGCACCCCGATATTGAAATTCTTCACCCTGTTTCTGGTGAGGGCCAGTTCTGTGAGTTCATGGTAGTGGGTGGCAAAAAGGGTTTTGACACCCTTGTTGTTTTTGCTCACCAGGTCTTCAGCAACAGCCCAGGCAATGGCAAGACCGTCAAAGGTGCTGGTGCCCCGGCCAATTTCATCAAGAATGACCAGGCTTTTTTCCGTGGCGTTGTTCAAAATGTTTGCGGTTTCATTCATCTCCACCATGAACGTTGACTGTCCGCGGCGCAGGTCATCCATAGCCCCCACCCGTGTGAAAATGCGGTCAACCAAGCCGATTTCCGCCTTTTCAGCAGGCACAAAACTCCCCATCTGGGCCATGAGCACTATCAGGGCGGTCTGGCGCAAAACCGTTGATTTGCCTGCCATGTTCGGCCCGGTAATGATCAGGACCTCTTCGTTTTCCTGGTCCAGATGAATGTCGTTGGGCACAAACCTGCCTGCGGGCAGGGTGCGTTCAATAACCGGATGTCTGCCTTCGATAATAGTAATTTCTTCGCTGTCACTGACATCGGGTTTTACATACCTGTGGCGGCGTGCCGCTTCAGCCATGCAGGTAAAGTAATCAAGGCGGGCCAGATTCGCTGCGGTTTCCAGCAGGGCGCGGCTTTGAGAGGCAACTTGATTTCTGATATCTGTAAAGATGCGGTGCTCCAATTCCAGCCTTTTTTCATCAGCACCCATCACCTTGTTCTCAAACTCCTTCAAGTCAGGGGTAATGAAGCGTTCGGCGTTTACCAGGGTCTGCTTGCGGATGAAATAATCCGGTACATTTGCCAGTTGGCCGCGGCTTACTTCAAGGTAGTAACCAAAAACCTTGTTAAAGCCGATTTTTAGATTTCCTATGCCGGTATGTTCCCGTTCCTTGGCCTCAAGGGCCAGAATCATTCCCCTGCCGTCCCGAAGGATCGCCATAATTTCATCCAGTTCGGCATGGAAGCCCTCTTTGATAATCTTTCCTTCCCGCAGAGTTATAGGGGCATCGTCTCTGATGCTTTCTTCCAGCAGGCTCTTTATTTCCGGCATTTCATTGAGGTCAGAGACAATCTGCTGCAAAATTCCGTCTTTAACTCCGGAGAAAAGATTTTTTATTGCAGGCAGTTGGGCCAGTGAATTGCGTATAGCCAGCAGATCCCTGGGACTGGCGCTGCCGAGGACTACCCTGCTGTTCAGCCGTTCAAGGTCGTACACATCGGCTAAAGGGCCGAGAAGGTTTTCACGCAACCTGTTGTCTGCATAGAGCACCTCAACTCCTTGAAGCCTGGCACGGACTTTGGCCACATCCCGTAAGGGAAAGAGCAGCCTGCGCTTGAGAAGACGGGCTCCCATGGGGGTTGAGGTATAGTCAAGCGTATCAAGTAACGATCCTTTTCTGCTGCCACCAACAATGGTCTGGGCAAGTTCAAGGTTCCGTCGTGAAGGTTCATCGACAATTAATATATCTTCAAGGATAACCGGAACGAGTTTTTCAATGTGTGAGCAGGCTATTTTCTGGGTTTCCAATACATACTGCAAAAGAGCGCCTGCCGCAGATATGCCGGCCTTCATATGTTCGCAGCCAAATCCGCCCAGGTTCAATGTTTCAAAATGTTCAAGCAGGGTTTCACGGGCTGTTTCCAGATGAAATGTGTGCTCGGGCCGCGTGGTCAAACAAAGGTCTGGGAGATAGTCCATAATGGCCGCAACAACCTCCTTGCCATTTGCCTCCTCTGTTTCCTTAACAAGCAGTTCTGCAGGTGCCATGCGAGTGAGTTCGTCAAGCAGCCCATCAAGGTCATCATGCTCGCTCACCAGGAATTCACCGGTGGATATATCAAGGTAGCCAGCCCCGTATGTAACGCTTGACTTATCTGAAGAAAGAAAGACTGCCGACAGGTAGCGGTTGCTCTTGTCATCAAGAAGCTGTTCGTCTGTGGTTACTCCGGGAGTGACTATCCGTGCGACTTCCCGTTTGACAATCGTGCCGCTTTTAACTGAACGGGGGTCCTCAACCTGCTCGCAGACCGCAACCCGGTGGCCGGCTTTGACCAGTTTGGCCAGATAAGAAGGGGCCGCATGATAGGGAACCCCGCACATGGGTATTTTGTTCTCGGTATTTTTGCTGCTGCGTGAAGTAAGGGTTATGCCGAGTATTTTTGCGGCAAGCACAGCATCATCAAAGAACATCTCGTAAAAGTCGCCCATGCGGTAAAAGAGGATGGCATCCTCATGGGAGGCCTTGATCTCCATATACTGCTGGAGCATGGGTGTTATTTTTGGTATTTTGGTCATTATTTCGATTCTTTTTTGTCCAGTATCTCCTGAAAGTCGGGCAAGAGGAGATCAAAGGTGCTTTCAATATGTTCCGGGATAGTTCGTACCTCTGCCAGAACAGTCATGAAGTTGTGATCTCCCTCCCAGCGCGGCACCACATGAAAATGGAGATGCTCAGGGTGCCCGGCGCCGGCAACTGTACCAAGATTTAGGCCGATATTAAAGCCATCCGGAGTTTTATGCTTTCTAATAATTGCTACCGATTCCCGGATCATGTCAAACAACGCTGTGTTTTCCTCACCGTGCAGATCACTGATATCGCTGACGTGACGGCTTGGCGCGATTAACAGGTGTCCGTTTGCATACGGAAACCGGTTCAAGAGAACCACAATCAAAGCATCACGGTACAGCAGCAAGCTTTCTTTCTCAAAGCTTTTCCCCGTACCAGCCTCAAAAATGCAACCTTTTTCCAGGGGGGCTTTTTCCTGGATATAAGTCATGCGCCAGGGGGTCCAGAGATTTTTCATGGCCTGTTCCCCACAGAGTGAATTTTACCTTCCATGCTGTTGTGCTCAATCGTAATAATGGCATAGGTGCCTGAAGAACCGTAAAGGCCGGTTGCTGTAAAGCTGCCGGGGTTCACCATAAGGGTCGGGCCATAGCGATGGCAGACAGGTTTATGTGTATGGCCATAGACAATGGAGTCTATCGGCCCAAATGCATCGAACAATTTCTCTTCTGTATTGTGCAGGTGACCGGCACCATGGATAAGTGCTATACGGAAATTGCCCACATCAATTATCTTGCAGGACGGAAGCGTTGCCCGGGTTTTGGGACCACACATGTTGCCGTGGACTGCATGAACGGTTTTCCCGGCAAAAACATCAAGCACTGACAAACTTGTCAGGTCTCCTGCATGCAAAATCATATCAGCATCAGCAAAGAAGTGCTGGACATTTTCCATGAACCGTTTATTTGGTTCACGGAGATGTGTGTCAGAGAGAACGCCAATAGTGATCATGAATAATTTAGATAAAAAATCAGTTAAATATAAAGCGGCCTCTTGATTAAAATAGCTTTAATTTGTTGAAAATATTTTTCCTTATTAAAACCTGACTTTAACCCTGTAAAGAAGTTCTGCCGACCCTTTGGCTGGAACCGTGACCAGCCATTCGGATTCTGAAGAGCTTATCTTTTTGTGGGTAAGATTTTCTGATAAAATATCCCAGTCGCCAGGCATAGGCTCTACAACCCTGACGACCACATCTTCATCTTTGCCGTTTTTCAGTTCAATTCGATAACTGCTTTCAAAGACATAGTTATATGCACCGAAGCCGGCAAGTTTTTTGAAGTCCGTCTGTTTCCGGTCTGCCGTAATATCAAAGGCGTTTCCAAGTTTAAGCCTGACAGTCTCATTTTCAGGGGTGTGATCTATGCGGTCCTCGCCGACGAATTGAACAGATCCGGCTTGGTCCTGCTTATAGACCCGGACAATGCCTTTTGGCAGCGGCATGCCAAGGTTTTCTGCTTTTGAGTTTTCATAGGACAGATAGACAGCCACCTTGATCTTAGAGCCAAGATCGCCTGAACGGTTCCGATAATAATAATTCTGGCCCTTAAGAAGATACTCCTTGCGGCTTGAAATGTTTTCTGCCTGCAGAAGGGCAACCTGTTTCGTCTGGTTTTCCAGGATATTGGTAGCCCTTTCAAGGGTATAGAGATGATATTCAAAAAGTGATTCCTGGGTCATTCTTGGCGCCTCGGCTGCATACGCCATGTCGACCATTTCTCCCCGCATTCTTTTTTCAAATGCCGGCTGCACCTGGTGCACATCGCCGGCAACAAGCTGCAGCCGGGCATTATTATAGGATGTGCCGCTGGTATTGGTAAGGGTTACCCAGCCAAGGAGATTGAGCTTGCTTTCATCACTGTTCAGCTCGGCAACATAATCAGCCTTCCAGCTGAGGCCACCGGTAAGATAACTCAGTTCAACATCCTGCGGCCTGTCTGTTTTGCTTACCAGTTGCATAACCAGGGTTGGCTTGTCCCGCAGGTTATCAGGAACATCGGGAAAAATAAGTCGCCCACCTGACAACCCTGTCTCAATTCTGTCGCCAACCCGAAGCACTACACCGTTATTGGAACTCAGCACCGTGGCCTCTTCCACTGTTTCCTCGCCTGTTGTAGGATGGGTTTTAACGACGCCGATGGTTCTCCCCACATACTTTTCAAGAAGTTTCTCGGGGGTCAACAGGTCAAAATCAAAGTTCTGCTCGATAACCACTATGTCTTGCTGTTGGGAACTGCTTTGCAGCAGGGCGGTTTCAGGTCGCATCCTAGCGCTGACCTCTCTGAAGGCAAGGGTGTTTTCACCTTTTGCCAGGGTAAGTGTTCTTTTGTCTTTCACCAGGGCCAGGTTTTCGTTGTATATTGTGACCGCAACCTCTTTCTGGTCTGCCAGAGTGCTGATTTTCTCAGCGGAATCAGCTATTGCATGGCCTGCAAACAATAGGAATGCCAGCAGGGCCAAGCCTGTAAAGTATCTGTTACACATATTCCCTCCAGTTGTTCAAGTTAACAGTCAGGTTGTTGAGTTGAATTATTGGGTAAATTTTTTGCAGGCTCCTAGGGTACACAGATGATTTATTCCAGTTGCACAAAAAAATCAAAAGGTCATTTGATTTACTGTAAAATCTTCAGTTTTCCTGGTTACAGAAGCACAATCTTATCATTGCATAAAAGTACGTAAAAACGTATAGTAGGCCGCCTATTTACAAGTAAATTTAATTTTTAAACTTCGATATAAATTTTTCAGGAGCAATAAAAATGTATTCTGCGTCAGATTTACGTAAAGGGCTGAAAATACAAATAGATGGTGAGCCCTATGTGGTAGTTAGCTTTCAGTTTTCCAAGCCGGGCAAGGGTCAAGCCCTATACCGGACCAAGCTAAAAAATATGGTAAACGGCAACCAGTTTGACCGCACATTCAGGTCCAGTGACAAGTTTGAAAAGGCCCCGCTTGAAGAAAGAACCATGCAATTTCTTTACTCCCAGGGTGACGAATTTCATTTCATGGATACAAAAAACTATGAGCAGATTGTTATCTCGCGGGAACAGATGGGAGATGGTGTAAACTTTCTCATTGATAATATGGAGGCCCAGGTCCTGCTTTTTAATGATAACCCCATCGGGGTCACCCTGCCCAACTCTGTGAACCTGACAGTAACAAGGGCAGATCCTTATGCCAAAGGGGACACCTCGGGTAGTGATTCTAAGCCGGTTACAGTGGAAACCGGGTATGAACTGCAGGTTCCTCCTTTTGTTGAAGAGGGAGATAAAATACAGATAGATACCCGTACAGGAACGTATATGACCAGGGTTAAAGAATAAGACGCCATCACATGATTTTTATATGACTTAATCAAATCAAAGTTTGCCATTGTTGCTTTGTTGGCAAATTTTCAGATGTAATCTGTTAAATTTATTGCAGGTAGTATTCCAAAATGCTTAATGAATCCGGTCTGCAGAAACGGGCCGCACTTATCCATTCCATACGATCATTTTTTAACAACAGGGACTATCTTGAAGTAGATACCCCTGCCAGACTGCCGGTCCTCATACCGGAAGCCTGCAACGAACCAGTGGAGTCAGGTAATCATTTTCTGCAGACGTCTCCCGAGATCTGCATGAAAAGGCTGCTGGCCGAAGCAGGATGCCAGAAAATATTCCAGATCTGTAAATGTTTTCGTAAAAACGAACGGGGGGACCGTCACCTTCCAGAGTTTACCATGCTCGAGTGGTATCGCACTCGGAGCGATTATCATTCTCTTATGGATGAGTGCGAGGACCTTATTATTGAAGTGGCCCAGGCATTGGGACACAGCGATTCTATTACTGTGAAAGGTGCAAAGATCAGTCTGGAAAAGGGCTGGGAGCGGCTCAGTGTTGCTGATGCTTTTAGCCAATATGCGCCGGTCTCGGTAAAGCAGGCCCTCGGGCAAAACATATTTGATGAAGTGCTTTGCCGGGATATTGAACCGAAACTCGGTACAGCAAAGCCTGTTTTTCTCTATGATTATCCAGCCGAATTAGGTGCTTTGGCCCGGAAAAAGAAAGAGAATCCTGCCGTGGCCGAGCGATTTGAGATTTATATTGCAGGTTTGGAACTTGCCAACGGTTTTTCCGAATTAACAGATGCCCATGAGCAGCGGCAGAGATTTGAGCAGGAGCTTAAAGGTATCAAAAACCAGGGGCGTCCTGTTGGAAGAATGCCGGAAAAATTCCTGCACGTTCTTCCTGGTATGCCTGAAGCCGCGGGAATAGCCCTTGGCTTGGACCGGCTGGCCATGGTTTTGTTCAACGCAGAAATAATCGACAATGTTGTAACGTTTGTGCCGGAAGACCTGTAGCCTGTGGTTTTTATATATAACTTACGTAATTAACAGGTAGAGGCTGCTCAGTATTGCCCAGAGCAGTACCAGCCCCGTAATGAATACACAGCAGAGCGCTGCAATTTTGTGGACTTGCCTTTCCCGACTTCGTTCCCGGTAGCCCAGTAAAAAACCCAATGCCACCCCGGCAAGCATGCCGCCGCCGTGGGCCCAGTTGTTGATAGCGGGAACAAAGAACCCGAATGCGAAGATACCGATGGCCCATCCCCCGATCTGGCGAAAAATGGTCTGTCCGTAGGTGCCTCCCCTGCTCTTACCAAAATACAAAGCTGACCCGATAAGGCCGCAGACAGCAGCAGACGCGCCAATGGTAAATGGGACGCCCGCCAGGTAAGACACGAAAAAGCCAAATACTCCGCTGAGGGTATAAATAATAAACATGCGGTAATTGCCATATTCCTGGAGCACCAACGGCCCCAGTTGTTTGAGGGCGATCATATTGAAAAAAATATGCATGATGGATCCATGCAGATAGTTTGCCGAGACCAGTGACCACCAGCGATGCAAACGGTCAATGGGGATGTGCCCCGAAGCGCCGAGTAAAAGGAGGCTGCGGCTGTCCGGTGAAAGGAAGAACAGCGGGTTAAGAGAAAATCCTGTCGAGCGGGCACTGAGAAGTAGAGACAGGACATACATAACTACATTGACGCCGATAAGAATTTTCAGCAGTTGGTCGCCATCGTGCATGCCCCTGCCCAGCAAACGCTGCCAAGGGGAGGTTGGTTTTTTGAGGCCGCAATAAGGGCAGGCTGATTCATCCCCGCTGATGAGTCTCCGGCAATTTGGGCAGAGTATGGACCGGCGTTGGTTTAGAGTCATGAGTTTACCTGGTGGAGTTTTTAAAGTAGGAGATAGTTTCCATAATAAAAAAATATTTACCACATTTATTTTGTCTTTGTGAGCCAAACCCGCATTTCTCACGAACATTTCAGCATTCAATAGTGAATGAGTCTGAGGGCATAGAAGATGGTATACAGGATATTAACAGGAACAGAGTGTTTACGAATGGTGTAGATGGAAAAATATGCTGAACTGTTCGCACAAGGCAAGCCGATACATCCGTATAGCCTGCAGTGTAAGGCGGTAAGTTTATACCCTGCCTTTAAGGGTGCATACTAAAGTATAGCTCAACCCCCTTACACTTTGTCTATCCGGGGTCTCGACTTGTGAGAAACCCGGGTTAATAAAGAGAAAATCCGCAAGGTTCCATAAAAAAAGGATGCGCCATTGGTGACGCATCCTTTTTAATTATATTCAGTTGATTATTGTTATGGAGTCTGGCAAATCTTTGACTCTGTCTTTGCCGGATTTTTCTGCAGATGCTTGTGGCGATTGCCGGCGGCATCCGCAATTCTTTTTACAATATTTGAAAGATCGGAATTTTGCCAGGCGGCTGCAAATTCAGAATCCCCCAGGAGTTTGTCGCTTATAATGAAACCGCTTTGTTCCAGGGGCGCAAGTTGTATGTCTTCATAGCGAAAAGCCTCTTTCCTATCCAGTACTTTGCCAAAAAGTTTTCGAATCGTGTAAACAAAGAATTTTTTTACATCCTCTGTTGACTCTGCAATGTTCAGATTCTGCCGCAATTCCGGACGCAGCTCCTGCTCGTACTTGGAAAAAGAAAGTTGTCTTGCCATAGCAGTACTCCTTTTAGCCTGATTATCTGTTTTTCTTTACCATTGCCGACTATTTAACAAGTATGTCCTTGGGATTTTACGTCATACGCACTCCTCCATAGGGTTGTCTGTTTATTAGTTGAAAACTCTCCGTACCATATAAATAATATAATCTGTTTTTTAACTTTGGCCAGTGTTGAATACAAAGAAGATTTTTATCTGGCGGCGCCCTTTAAATACTGATAATTTAAAACAGGCTGGAATCATTACAATTCACCCCGATACGGAATTTAATTAATGAGATTATAATTGTCGCACAATCTCTATTGAGAGGGAAAATCCATGAAAAGGAATTTTGTAATAATAATAATTTTAGTCGGAATTCTTGGTCTTATTATTAAATTTAGTATGGCACCGACAAATGTTGCTGATGAAAGGTATGGTGTTTCTCAGCAGGCGGCACCAACAAGTGGTGGCGAGGCAGCCTCATCCGGCGGTTACGGCGTTGAAGGCAAGTGCATAAAGGGAGATTGCCTTAACGGGAAAGGGGTGATGGAGTACCCCAATGGCAAACAATATTCCGGAGAGTTTCAAGAAGGTATAATGCAGGGCCAGGGGACATTTATATTCCCCAATGGCGAGATATATACTGGTGAGTTTAATAAAGGGGAGCCGAATGGCCTTGGCGTGCATACCTATCCTACCGGTGAAAAATACGAAGGAGCGTTCATGGACAGTCTGTACCACGGAAAGGGGACCCAGACTTTTCCCGATGGCAGAAAATATGTGGGGGAATTCAGTAAGGGCAGGGCGAAAGGGCAGGGGCACACTGACTCTCGCCAACGGAGAAAAGTATGTCGGCGAGTTTACTGACGGCATGGGGAACGGCAAAGGCAAGTACACCTTCCCCGATGGAGCAATATATGAAGGAGAGTGGAAAGATTTTAAGTATCACGGACACGGAAGAATAATTTTTTCGAATGGCGAATATGTCGGAGAATTCAAGAATGGCAAAAGAGACGGCAAAGGCAAAATTACCTTATCCGATGGAGAGGTGTACGAGGGCAGCTGGAGGGAATGACAAGAAACATGGGATAGGGGTGCTGACAACTGCAACCGGCGAAAAATATGAAGGTGAGTGGCAGGAAGACAAGTACATTGAAGATAAAAAGTAATAGACTGTTGTTGTGCTTTTTGTTTTTTGTAAGCACAATGTCGGGCTGCAATTCAAATGATTTTTCACAAAATAGAGGTAATGACATTATGAAAGTCAAGGTCGTTTCCCTGGAAAAATGCAGTGCAACTGATCTTACAATTTCGCTGGTTAATGAAGTAGCCAGGGAAATGGCTGTGGAAATTGACTTTGAGCATGTAATTATGAAAACCCGTGAAGATGCAATTGCTCATCGGCATATAGGCAGCCCGACGGTCCAGATCAATGGCCTTGATATAGATCCAGGGGCACGAGGGATAAATGAATTTGGAATTACATGAAGACGCTACGGGGCATCGTCGATGCCCTCAAAGGAATTGATCAAAGCAGCTTTTTCAGAAGCTCTGCAGAAAAAATCGAGCGCATAAATATGAGAAGGTATTACGGTTGGAACAGTTAGCCACAGCCAAGGTCACTGAAAAAAGACAGAGCTTTCTTAGAGATTGTCTTCATTTTGCTGTCCTGCTGATCAGCAGATTTTTTTCACTATTATGGCTGGAAGGCTGGACAGATATTTTTTATGTGAAAATAAACAAAAGAGTGATAATTATTACAGCACATGTCTTAAGCTAGATTAGCTATACTTAAAGCCCCTTATGCTGAATATTTACTATGAATTTCAAGAAAACTTTTATTGTTCTGCTCATGTTGCTGCCGTCTTTATCTTCGGCTGAAGAATTTCGTGACGTTCCTGAAAAACTGTTCGGCATTGAGTTGGGTGGTATATATGACCTCGGTGACTTTGATGGTAAACATCTCGGAAGCATTCCAGTAAAGAAATTCGCAGGTATCAAACAAGTCCAGGGTAATGGTATTCACTACTTTTTCCACCCGAAAGATGAGCACAATTGTATTGAATTTTTAGAAAAATGTAAAAAACCGGAAGAACAAAAATTCGGCACATCTTACAGATTATACCTGTTGCCTGTTATGCCTTCAACAATCACAACTATTGCACAACTGGAAAAAACTAAGCTGAATTGGGAGGTTCAAAGTATAGGATGGTCCCAAAATGCAGAAACAAAAGAAGAGGCATACAATTGGGCGGTTGATCTCTGTGAAAAATTCAAAGTGGATATTTCAGTAGACCCCCGAATAAAGGATTATTTTAACTCTAAATGGTTTGAGTGTACCTTCTCATTCGGTGATCGGCAATACAAAGTGGGCAATATAAATGTAATTAGAAGCGTTGAGCTTTTCTATAAAGATGAAATAGTTGAAGCAAAAGTCGAAGCAGTAGAGAAAATATTTAAAAAATTACGGGAAGAAAAAGGTCCTCATAACGTCTATCAGCCTTAATTATTGTAATGAAAAACAGGCAACAATAAACAGGGAGCACTTCAAAACATGAAGTGCTCCCTGTTGCCCTGTAGTCGAAGATTGGCGATTAATACGGCTGAGTTTAGTCTTTTTAAACCCATCTATTATTGACCATACCCTGGGGAGGGGGCGCCGTATCCTGCCGACGGTGCACTATTGCCACCGGCTTTCTCCGAATCGGGGGATCCATAACCGCCTGAAGCTGCAGAAGTATACTCTGCAGCCGTAGCTGTACCGTTATTGATAATGTCAGCTTGACCGGCCATTCCATAACCGGGGTCCATTTTATTATGGACGCTTATGCTGTAACCACTGACAAAACTGAAAACGGCAATAGTTATAATCAAGGTTATTACTATACTGATTTTCATATCTTACTCCGATTTATTACTTATTAAAATGGTGTTACGTTATGATAAACATCGCAAGCAGTTAAAAGTCGTTCATGGGTTTGATGAACTTGAAATAAGACATTGTCCAATTGCCCATGACTATGGCAGTAATAGCAATAATGCTTGATATGGCACCGGTAGAAACCCCGGTAATTCCATGGCCGAGATTGCAGCCGCCGGCAATGACCGCACCTACTCCCATCATGATGCTTCCACCAAAAACAGTAAGAAATTGTCCTACCGGTGGAATTTTCCACTTGAACTCCTTGCGAATTTTGGCGCTTAAAAAGGCACCAAGCGGCACAGAAAAGATAAAATACACCCCCCAGGTTCCCCTGAATATCCCTAAAAAGGTGTATTCCTGGAAAGGCGAATGTGAGCTGTTATACAGCAACGAATTAAAGAGTTCCCGCATGGGTGTGGTAATTGCCAGCCCCCTTGGGAAACCGCCAAAATAAGAGGATATCCACCAGCCCAAAATGGTTAAGATACCTATCATCAGCCCGGTCAATCCCCAGGAAAAGGTCCTGCTTTTAGTCAAGCCAAACTTGGGTTTTCCCTTGAAAATGAAAGCCAGGATAACAATGGAAAAAACTGCGATTGAAACCCATTTTACCATGGGCCCCCTGGCCGAAGATGTGCCAGAATGCAGGATTTTTCATCCCTCCAATTTCGAAGCCGAATTCCTTCAGGTAATGGTGAAATGGGCTGAATATACCATCTGAGGTCATGACCACCCCGAAAAAGAAACCGATTATTGCTATGATGGCAGCGGCTTGACCTTCGCCAAGTCTGAAAACGATGCCGCTTGCACAACCACCGGCAAGCACAATCCCTATGCCGAAGAGAAACCCGCCCAGAATATTTGCCAACGGCACAAAATTCTGGCGCAGGAGCGCTGTATGAATAATTTCACCTGTCTGTGGGTCAGGTGTGATCATGAAACCCATATCCTGGATCAGGTTGGACCCGATAATTGCCACCACCACACTAATGAGGTAAGCCCTGAATGTTGTAAGGTTATCCAGAAATATAATGTCCCGAAAAGCTGAATTCAGACAAAAACGCCCCCTCTGTAAGATATACCCAAGGGACAGCCCAAGAAGAACGGCCGAGATAATACTGACAGCGCTACCTTGCATTGCTATAAGCCTCCTGTAATTCTCCTGCAGACTCCTCTTTCGCTTTGAAGCCACCGGTTTTTGCCACTACTACCGGGATGCCGGCTTTTCTTTCTACATCTTTTGTAACGCGTCCGCTGAACAGTCTGTCCAGGCCGCTTTTGCCGCTGGATCCGAGAATCAGCATGTCGGCCTGCTCTTCCTCGGCAACTTTTAAGATTTCCTCATGGACATTGCCTGCCCTGATAAGGGTCTTGATCCTGAACAGGCCGTCATTTTTCAGTTGTTCTTTGTAATAAGAGAGGATTTTTTCAGATTTTCTGTCCAGCTCCTCCTGATGCTCAGTGTCTTGGAGCATTTCTTTCAGGGTGGTCATTTCAGCTTCATTGACCATGTCTCCCATAAAAGATCTACCCAGCGGCCTTTGTACGTGTACCAGGATTACTTCCTCCGGTCGCCGCACCTGATTTCTGAACACATCTAAAACGGCCAGAGAGCCCTTGGTGTCATCTGCTGCAATTAGTACCTTTTTCATTTTCTTTCCTCCATTTATGAGTTGTTAATCCCTTCAACAAATTGGACGCCATGAAGTATTTTAACCTTTTGCTGTTTTAGTAGCAAAACCCGTGCCAAAAAATTGCCGAATAGATTTATCTAAATATTTCAACATGTTGGGACGCCACTTCTTTTTTCGCTCGCTGTGGGACGTTAAATGTGTTAAACAGTGTTAAAAACATTTAACAATCATTTAACACTGAGCTTGGCCTATGCAAAAAAATATCCCGTTAAATCCCAAATTCATGATTAATGTTTTTGAGAACATGAGAGATGGACTCATGATCATGGATACTGAAGGCAATATTATTTATTTCAACGAGGCGGCTGAAAAGATAACCGAATACAGCAAGGAAGAGGTGTACGGTAAGCCCTGCTCCGTGCTTGATACCGATACGTGCGTTATCTTAACAGAGTCAGGCAGACAGAAATGTTGCAGCCTCTTTTCTGGTGGCGTAGTCCACGATAAAAGGTGCAGAATTCGTACAAAATCAGGAAAAACTGTCTATTTGCTTAAAAACGCCGTTCTTCTTAAAAATGATAATGGTGAGGTTATTGGGGCGGTAGAGAATATTACAGATATCACCTCCCTTTATATGAAGGAACTGGAGCTGGAGGAGTTAAAGCAGGAGATGCGCCAGTATTACTGGTTTATGGGATTGCTGGGTAATAGCGTGCCAATGCATAAGCTATTCGACAAGATTAGAAATGCCGCTACCAGTGATGCAGCTGTTCTGATCTGTGGTGAAAGCGGCACAGGCAAGGAACTGATAGCGAACGCCGTCCATCAACTCAGCAATAGAAAAGATGGGCCGTTTGTTAAGATGAACTGTGCATCACTCAATGAATATCTGCTGGAGAGTGAACTTTTCGGACACAAGAAAGGGTCTTTTACCGGTGCTATCAGCGACCGGAAAGGAAGGTTTGAAGCGGCTGACAAAGGCTCTTTTTTTCTCGATGAAATTGGCGATATGCCTCATGCAATGCAGGTCAAACTCTTACGGGTACTGGAAGAAAAGGTTATTGAGCGGGTAGGAGAACACAAACCCATAAAGATTGATATCAGGTTAATTTCAGCCACACACCAGGACCTGCATGAGCTGATTTCAGCAGGCAGGTTCAGGCAGGACCTCATGTACCGGGTTAACTCTATCATCATTCATACCCCGCCTTTACGGGAAAGAACAGAGGACATCCCTCTTCTTGTGGCCCATTTTTTGAAGAAAATCTCCATAACCAATGATAAGGTCATTAAGAGAGTCAGCTCTCCTGCTTTGGAAGTCCTTGGAAATTACAAATGGCCCGGGAATGTAAGGCAGCTCGTAAATGCCATTGAGCATGCGGCGATTACCTGTAAGAGTGACGCAATAGACGTGTCAGATCTGCCGGACTATGTCTTTGAGGAAGAGAAGATTGAAAAGAATGAACAGTCGGGAGAAAAAGACACAATTCGCTCCGCTCTCACCATGTTTAAGGGCAACCGGACCTTGGCGGCAAAGCATCTTGGTATCAGCAGGGTGACGTTATGGAAAAGAATCAAGGATTATAATATTACTGTGTAGCTTCGAACTCTACGGCCTTAACCCGCATTTCTCACCAGCGATCTGCTACGAGGCCGGCAAGCATTATGTCTACTTCGTCGGAGTCTCCCTTCGGTCGCTTACCTACGCTTGAAAAACATCCTCAACATACTGACTGTATGCCTGCGGGTGTTTTTCGGCGCGCACCTTGTATCCACAACCCTTTCCGGCTTCTCGCGACGAACTTGGTCAGAAACCCGGGTTTTAAGTCTCCTCCAGGTATTCGTTTAAATGATAAGCCAGTTCGTGGTTTATCTTCTGCAGTTCTGTAACAACCTGGCTATGGGTGTGTTTGGGTTGGACTGAGAGTTTCCTGGTCGCTTTTTTCACATCAAAGATGCTGTAATCATAGTAAGGGCAGTCATCCGGCAGTATGAAGCATTCCTCGCAGATCTTGCGCATAGCCTGCAAGCTTTTAGGGGTTTTGTAATGAAGATCCCTGACAATGTTTGCCACTTCCTCATTTTCAATCTGGGCAATTACTTCTGCTGCCGGATCAGGAGTTAAGGTTTTATTTCCTTTTTCACCTTTGAGCCAGAGCATGAATTTTTGCAGCGCACTGGGCCATCTTATTTGAGCCTTAACCGCAGGTCGCTCGGCAACGGTTTCCCGGATAACAGGGATAGTTTGTGAGAGCATTTCCTTGTTGGTCATTTTCTTTGATCCTCTTTGAAATTATGTAAACGTATAAAACGTTCAAGAATATTCATGAAATTCCGGTCGTAAATCTCCAATCTGCCCATATTATAGCAAGTCCTGTGCCATTTGAGGGGCGCAAGCTAAAACCGTTTCTAATCAACAGCTTAGGAAGAGAAAGCTGAATTTCGGGAAGAATTGTTTTGTTAAAGTGTTAAATGGTGTTAAGGGGCAATTTAACAAATCAAGTTTTTTAGTATTACGTAAATGACGGAAAATTGAAACGGCAGGTTTGGTAAAGTTGTTACCTATAGCAGGAAGAGCAGGGCAAAATAGATGGCTGCAAAAAGCCCTATGAGGCTGATGGGATAGAAACCTGATTGGGCCCTTTTCAGAAGATTCTCGGCTATGGTTTTTTTGTCTCCAGATTCGAATGCAGTTTTCCAGAACGGCCAGCATATCTGTGCCAGCAGTTTAGCGGGCAACTCTCTCACAAACTTGGCAAGGCCAACTATAAACTTCCCGATAAATACCCGTTCAGCTGTCCTGTTGATAGCATTTAACCCCTTGTCCATGACCTGATAGAACAGGCGACCGCCTTTGCGGTAAAACCAGTCGCTATCAAGGTTGATTGCCCTTATTTCAGAAGGATAGATACCGGAAAGCAGGAGCAGGGTAAAGGCCAGGGCTGAGAATGTCAGCAGTTGCAACTGAAACAGGACATGCGAACCTGTATAGGGTACGAAGTCAACGGGATAGGGCAGGATGGAATAGAGAAACTTAGGATAAACGCCTAGAAATATACAGAAAAATGCCGCAATACCCATGGCGATAAGCATACTGGGAGGTGCTTCTTTGACGCGGTGTCCCGCATCGTGCCCAAAGAAGGCAAAAAACGGGATCTTGATCCCTGAGTGGTGAAAGACGCCGGCAGAGGCAAAAACCAGGGCCAGCCAGATGATACTCATATGGCCATGTGCTGCAGCGTCAATTACCATAGACTTGCTGATAAAGCCGCTGGTCAGCGGGAATGCTGAAATAGAAGCAGCGCCGATTATGCAGAAAAGGGCAGTCCAGGGCATGGACTTGTAAAGCCCGCCGAGATCCGTGGCGTTGATTTTACCTGTACGGAACATCACTGCTCCCATGGACATGAAGAGCAGAGACTTGTAAAGAATATGTGCAAAGGCATGTGCTGCCGTACCGTTTATTGAAAGTTGAGTGCCGATGCCGATTCCTACCATCATGAAGCCGACCTGGTTGATGAGGCTGTAGGAAAGCACCCTGCGCATATCGTTTTCAATGACCGCGAAAAAAATTGGAAAGGCAGTCATCGCAGCGCCGATCCAGATAAGCTCCTCAGTGCCGGGAAAGGTCCTGGCCAGGGCATATACAGCTGTTTTTGTTGTAAAGGCACTTAAAAATACAGCGCCGCCCACGGTGGATTCCGGATAGGCGTCGGGCAACCAGGTATGGAGAAGTGGCCAGGCCGCGTTTATCCCCATACCGATGAAGATACAGTAGGTTGCCGGGCTGTGCAGGCCAATAAAGCCCAGACTGATCGATTTTTGTTCGCTGATATACATGATGATGCCGGCCAGAAGAACGAGGCCGCCAAAAGCATGCACCATGAGGTAGCGGAAGCCTGCAGCCTGGGAAGCCTTGGTGCGCCTGGCCCATATCAGCCATAGGGCGCTGACAGTCAACATTTCCCAGAAGACGAAGAAGGAGAACAGGTCACCGGCAAAGACTACGCCAAGGGCACTGCCTGCATAGACCAGGCCTGCCACGTATTCCAGGTCACTTTTGATACGCAACGTATAAATAATGCCGATAAGGGAGACGAGGTGAAATATGTAACCAAAAATAAGGGACAGCCTGTCGACCTTAAAGGGTACCAGGTCAAATCCTAAAAAGTTAATTTCCCAGGCAGTGCCAACCTGGGTGGATATCAGGAAGAAAAAACTGATTACCGGCAGGATAAGCATATAGGCGGACTTGACCCTGCCCCGCAGCAGCGGGACAAGCAGCGCGCCTGCCATATAGATAAAGGCTGGAGGAATGAACTCAATCATAGTGATCCTCTTCCCTCTTTACAAGTGGCCTGAGAATGTATTTTGCTGCAAGCACCAAGAGCACACAGGCGACAAAACCGTATATTGCATAAAAACCAAAGGATTCTTCCCATGGGAAATAGGAATGCTTATGGACGAATGGTTCCAGGGCAAGAAGCAGAACCAGGCAGCCGAAAAGTCCGTACAGGACCTTCTGGACATTTTTGGGATTGTCAAAAATATGTTTTTTCTCCATGTTCATAGCATTGCCCTACGTTGAAAGTTTTTGTCGCCGGTTATCCCTTAAAAAATATAATGATCATGTAAATAAGGCTGATACCAAAAATTATATAAAATGCCGGGCGGTATCCCGGCACCGGGTCATGTTTTAATTCTTTGAGTTCCTGATCATGCATCGTCTATCCTCCAATGATGGTCTGAACAGCTAAACTGGCCAGGTTGAAAAAGGGCTGTGGAAAGAAAAACAGGCCTACCGAAATAATTGCTGTAGCCACCAGGGGCACCACGCACCAGAGCGGGGCCTCCTGGACCTTGTCTTCAAATAAGGATTCTTCAGGAGTGCAGAAAAATGCCCTGTAGACAACGGGCAGAAAATAAGCGGCATTGAGTAAGGAGCTTCCCAAAAGTACCACAAGCATGACAATCTGGTCCGCCTCAAGCGTGCCAAGTACAAGAAACCACTTGCTGATAAAGCCGCCGGTGGGAGGCAACCCAATGACGCTCAGGCTGCCGATGAGAAAGGCTGTCATGGTCACCGGCATGCGTTTGCCGATGCCGACCATTTCACTGATATATTTTTTGCCGGTTGCAACAAAAATTGCGCCGGCGCACATGAACAGGGTGATCTTGCCGAATGCGTGCATGGCAATATGCATCAGGCCGCCAGTCAACGCCTTGGGGGAAAGGAGACTGGCCCCCAGAATTATATAGGAAAGCTGGCCAATGGTGGAAAATGCCAGCCTTCGTTTCAGGCCGTCCTGGGACAGGGCAATGAGTGAAGCGGCCAGAATGGTGAAAGCGGCAATGTAGCAGAGCACCGTGCCGAGATGCAACGACGACAAAAGGTTGGTGCCGAATATGCCGGTGATCACCCTGAATATGGAAAATACTCCCACCTTGACAACGGCAACTGCATGCAGAAGCGCGCTGACCGGCGTGGGTGCCACCATGGCAGCCGGCAGCCAGCCATGAAATGGCATGATACCCGCCTTGGCAAAACCGAAAACACACATGAGCAGCAGTACAGCTACTGTAGACTTTGAAAGACCAATCGACAAAATCCCCTGGCTGGCGAAATCAAGCGTACCTGTCAGTGAGTAAATGATGAGCATGGCAGGAAGCACCAAGGCAATGGAGGTGCCCAGGATATAGGAGAGATACTTCCGTCCGGAAATCCGTGCTTCATCATCCTGATGATGGGTAACCAAAGGATAAGTTGCCAGGGAAAGCATCTCGTAAAAGAGGTACATGGTGAAAAGGTTTGCCGAGAAAGCTACGCCGATGGTGGCTGACAGGGCAATGGCAAAGAAAGAAAAATAACGCGTCTGGCTGTGCTCGGACAGGCCGCGCATATAGCCGATGGAATAGGCCGAAGTAACAATCCAGAGCGAGGAAGAAACCAGCGCAAAGAGCATGCCCATTGAATCCACCCTGAACTGAATGGCCAGGCCGGGTAATACTTCTATCAGGGTATATTCTATGGTCGTGCCATTCAGTACGAGAGGCAGCATGGACACCACCAGGCCAAACTTGACAAACCCGGCCAGAAAGGTCCAGCCTTCCCGCAGGTTGGGCTTGCTGCCGGACATAACGATGGGAATGACGGCCACCAGTGAGACCAGCACGGCAAGCAGAGGTTTGATTGAGGTAATGGTTTCCATATTTAATTAGTTATCAGTTGTCAGCTACCGGTTGTTTGTTGTTCTAAAATCTTCAATTTTCAATCTTCAATTTCAAAGTCCTTTCGGCACCGCATGCTGGATAATGTTTGTAACAATATCGCCTGAGTAGAGGCCGATGACAATCAAGCTCAGAGCTGCAATGATGAGCGGCACCAGCATGGATAAGGGTGCTTCGTCTATGACGACCTTTTCTGTTTCACCGCCGTGGTGGTCGACCTTGGGTTCAAAGTAGGCGATTTCAATGATCCTGAAAAAAAGTATGGCATTGACCAGGCTGGAGAACAGCAGGGCTGCCATGAAATGGTAGCGGCCCGCATCAATGGCACCGAGGATGAGATACCATTTGCTGAAAAAACCGGCTGTGGGCGGCACGCCGATCATTGACATAGCGCCTATGGTAAAGGCCGTCATGGTCACCGGCATTTTTTTGTAAAGCCCCTGCAGGTCGGTAAGCTGCTGCCCGCCTTTTTTATAAACAACTATACCGGCAAAAATAAAGAGGCAGAGGGTCATCAGGGCATCGTTAACAATGTGCAGGATGGCTCCGGTAAGGCCTGCGCTGCTGGCCAGCCAGGCACCGCCGACCATGTAACCCACTTCCGCCACAATGATATAGGTCAGCATCTTTTTTAAGTCGGTTTGGGCAAGGGCCATGATTGAACCGCTGATTATAGCAATTACGGCCATCCAGACGATGGTTTCTGACAGGCCAATGACGCTATAGACATAAACGGGCGAGAAAACCGACAGCATAATGCGGATCATAATATAAACCGAAACTTTGGTTACCAGAGGTGCAACCAGGCAGCCGGCTGCCGAAGGGGCATAGGTATAGGCATTGGGCAGCCAGCCATGCATTGGGAAGAAGGCCATCTTGATCCAGGTGCCTACCAGGATGAGGAGCAGGGCAACAAAAATAGCATTTACAGAATATAAACCGGGGAGGATGGTGAGCAGGTCTGCCATATTGAGAGAACCTGTCATGATATAGAGATGACCGACACCGAGAAGATAGAAACTGGCGCCGATTGTTCCCAGGATGACATAGTTGAAGCTGGCAACCAGGGCCCGGTTGCCGCCTATGGCAATGAGGGCATAGCCGGTGAGAGCTGATATCTCCAGGAGAACATAAAGGTTGAAAGCATCTCCGGTAGCCGTCATGCCCAGAAGGCCGGTAACAAGCAGTACGAACAGGGTGTAAAACTGGGGTATCTTATGCGGCAGTTCCTGTTTGACACTCTCTTTGGAAAAGATAACTGCCAGCAAACTGACAAAGGAGATCGTTACCAGCACCAGTCCATTGAAGTGGTCAATAACATATTCAATGCCGAATGGCGGCGGCCAGCCGCCGAGACGATAGCTTATAACGCCGTTATCTATTACCCGGATAAGCGTTATGACTGAGGCGGCAAAGGAGCCGAAAATTCCCAATATGGCCACAGGTAAGCAATACCTCCGGTTGATCAAACCAACCATGTTGACCAGGAGAGCGCTTAGGAGCGGTATGGTAACCAGCAGGACTGGCGCCTGTTCAACAAAACTCATTGCAGCTGCTCCTGAATTTCGTCTTCTTCAAGGGAGTTGTATCGCCTGTGAATACCCAGGCAGATTGCCAATGCCACGCCAAGAGTACCGACAGATACCACGATAGCGGTAAGCATCAGGACATGGACCAGCGGGTTGGCATAATGGGCAACATCAATGGCGGCCTCAACAGCGCCATGTCCGTGGGCTATGATGGGGATGGTCGCGTGCTCCTTGGCGCCGATGGAGACATAAAAAACAATAATGGCTGTCTGAAAGATCGACATGCCGATGACCTTCTTGATCAGGTTGTTTTTGGCCAGCATGGCATAGAGGCCGATCATCATGAGCAGGATGTATATCCAGTAATTGTAGTCAGAAATAATTGATTGCATTACACATCCTTGTCGTATTTGCCGTGGGAAACAATATTTAAATAGATTGAAATGACGATGGCCATGACTGCAATCGCCACGCCAATCTCAATACCAAGCATACCGTGGGAGCGCGCCATAATCTTGTCCGTTGCCGGCAGCACCTTGCTGAGTATCGAATAATCGAGAAAATTTGCTCCCAGGAGAAGGCATAAAAAGCCGATTCCCGCATAGACCAAGACCCCGATATTGCCCAGCAGAATATTGCTTCTTTCACTCATTCTTCCAATAATCATCCTGGAGTCATAGCTGATGGCCAGCAGTATGAAGCTGGCGCCAAGAATGACGCCGCCCTGGAAGCCGCCGCCTGGGCTGTGGTGACCGTGTGCTACGACATAGAGGGCAAAGAGCTGGATAAAGGGAACAAGCTGTCTGGCAACAAACCGGATAATGGTGTCCGGATATCCTTCAGAAATGATGTAGGGTTCCGGGAGGTCACAACGGTCGTCTTTTTTGTAACGGCGCAAGATGGCTATGACAGCCAGGCCGGCTGTGAAAATAACCGCTGTCTCAAACATGGTGTCAAAGCCCCTGTAATCAGCAAGGACAGAGGTCACAATATTGGGAACGTTAGTGTCATGAAGCGTCTGGGTGATGTAATAAGGCGAAAGATGGAGGCTGGCAGGCGTAAAAGGATTGGCAAAGCCGGGAAAATCTGCTTGGGCAATTATGAGAACCACTCCCATGAGCAGTGCAGCTATTAGGCCGACAGCCTTGGAAAGCATGCGACCGGATTTGCGGAACCCGACTCTTCTGGTGGTTTGATGGACTGCGGCAAAAAACAGGACAGTGCTAACTCCGGCTCCCACCGATGCCTCTGTAAAGGCAACATCCACCGCTCCCATCTCGGTCCAGAGCAGGCACATCAGGAAGCTGTAGGCCCCGAAAATAATTGCCGCACTGAGCAGGTCCTTGACCATGATGGTTGCAAAGGCGCAGATCACAATGAGGGTCAGTATGGAGAGATCAAGCTGCCAGATCATTTCAGCTTTCTTCCTCCGGGTTTTTAGTCCATGGTTTAATGTCAGACTCATATCCGGCATCAATAATAGCATGGGTTGCAGTGGGGCTTGCCATGAAGATGAATACGACAATCAAAAGAATTTTTATGGCAACCAGCAGGTTCGCCATGTTTGCTTCATGGAAGTTATAGAACACCAGGGCTAAGAGCATTAACAGGGAGGACAGTGTGTCCCCTTTACCGGCCGCATGCATCCTGGAATAAAAATCCGGGAAACGCAGCAGGCCAACTGTTGTGGCGAAAAAGAAAAGCAGGCCTGTTACGGTAAGCAGGATAACAATAATATCCATTACTCGTCCTCCTCCCGGAACCTATAGCCATAGCCCTTTGGGATTAAGGTTCTTATGGTGCTGCAAATAGCGGGAAGCCGCGATGGTAACGATAAAGTTAAGCAGGGCATAAGCCAGGGCAATATCTACATGAACATGTCCACCCGGTGGTAAATAGTGCCGATTACCACCAGGAGAATAGTGGTCTTGGTGCCGATCACATTGACACCCATGATCCGGTCAATGGCTGTCGGGCCATGGATAGCCCGGTGCAACGTCAGAAGCATCAGAAAACAGAGGGCAACGCCTATACCGATAAAAAAAGAATCCATATCAATCCCTTTCAAAAACCTTTGCCAGTCGCTCTTCCATTTCACCTGGGAAGTCCGGCAGCAGCCTTGCGGCTGATAGCATGCACATAAAAAACCTGGCCTTCGATCCTGATGGTAATGGTGCCAGGGGGTGAGGGTAATGGAATTGGCCAGGGCAACTTTGGCAAGATCAGTTTTCAGCTTCGTTTTGAAGGTGACAATTGTAGGGGTCAATCTGGTCTTTCATTTTCGGGTGCAGAGCCAAAAATGTTACATGCAGGGTGGACAGTACACTATCTGGTACATAAGCCAGGGAAGATACATTAAAAAACGCAAACCGGTTGACAGCCGATTTTTATCTTGCTCATACATGAACAGGTCGGCGGAAAGAAAAGAAACCAGCGCACTGGAAATTACACCGAGGGTCAAATGGAAGAGGTCGAATTTGCCCGAAAGCAGAATCCAGAACCCGAACATAATAAAAAAAGTGTATAGATAGCGCATATGTAAATTGGTCAGTAAAGGTGA
>PVMK01171784.1_pt1 | contig 26173 bp, 25 predicted proteins | sample 1853481 | NCBI WGS metagenome assembly PVMK01 (sample SAMN08533507, study PRJNA380276) | Marine sediment metagenome, whole genome shotgun sequencing project.
TATCGGCACATATGGGTGCCAACCACGCCCGCTATCGAGCGCCTTCTGAGTGAGTCATCAATGCCCCAATCGTCGCCTGCACGCGTGTTCCGAGGCCAGTGTGCGGTGGGTCAATCTTTCGGGTGCGTTGACGCGGTGGTATCAGGGTGTTGGGTTCTTGGAGACGTAGGTCCTGATCACCTGGTCGTCTTCGACACTCCAGGTCCGGTAGCCCTTGCGGCGCAGGATGTCGATGCCCGGCGCCGGTAGGTGAGCGGTCACCAGTTCAACGATCTCGCCCTCACCCAGGTCCTTGGCCGCGTGGAGCACCGGGTTGATCGGCATCACATCAGGATCGAGTTCCTCGTCACGCAACACAACCACCACCGCGGTGGGGTCGAACCACTCCGGCCGGGCCTCGAAGTAGCTTCCCTCGTCAGCCACATCGGCCGCTACAGGGTCCTGGCCGACCACGGCGCGCAGTTCATTCACCAACGTCGCCGACGGGATGCGACCCACCGCAGCGGCTTGGCCGAGAGTGGCAACCCGGGCCACGCTTCGTCGCAGCATCGGATTGCGGAGCTTCTCGAACGCTGGCGCCATCCCGATCAGCACGTCTTCGGTCTCGGGATAGTCACGCAGCAATGCCGCTACCCGAGTGTCCTTGGTGATCGGCGGTCGATCCGGCATGACTCACCCCACAGGTGTCGGTGGACAGCGATGCAGCCCGGAGGCGATAGCGAGCATACTTCGTCACATCGACACCCGTCCGCGCCGGCCTCACACCCACCCGGTACACCCGAACCAGTTCGCATGGGGTCAGCGCAACCCAACTCGCTACCTGTCGGAGGCAACCTCACACCCGGCTGAGCGCCCGTATCAGCACATATGCGCTACCCGAGGTGCCCGTGCGGGCCGCCGGAGCCGGATTGGAAAATGGTACGGCAGAAGATCGGGAGGCTCGATGGCTCCGAAACAGCGTCTGTGGGTGCACCGTGGGTGCGTGGTGGGTGCGTGGCGGGGTAAGAGCCGGGAAGTCGTGCAGCGCTTGGATCTCGCGAGGTAGCGGCTCACGGCATTTGACGACCGTGCAGTTTCTCGTGCGGTTTGGGCACTTGACGTCTGTACGGAAGCCCTGGTCAGTGGCACGCCCGGAGGAACTCGAATCCCCAACCTTCTGATCCGTAGTCAGACGCTCTATCCAATTGAGCTACGGGCGCTCGCAACCGATAAGGTAATCCGCCGCGCACCCTACATCCAGGCAAAGGAACGGCATCTGTGTCCAGCGACCTCCGATCCCTCGCGGACGAGTACCACCAATACGACATGGAGCAGAATCCGACGACAGCTCACATGTACGGCGACTATCGCTACGCCGACAGGATGGAGGACGCAAGCAGGAGCGCCGAGGACGAAAACATAGCCCGGTTGCGCGAGTTCGGCGCCCGCGCCCGCGCCATCGATCCGTCCACGCTGAGCCCCGAGGACGCCCTCACCCGCGAGGTACTCATCTTCGAAGTCGAGTCCAAAGCCGATCTGGAGGAGACACGACAGGCCGAGTTCGCCGTCGACCCCATATTCGGGCTCCACATCTACGCACAGCTGATGCCGCCAATGCTGTCGGTCCCGGATGCAGACGTCGCCGCGGCCATGGTCGAAAAGTGGAAAAGCTACGCCGGAACGATCGACCAGATGACCGAGAGGTTCCGCGAAGGAGTAGCAGCAGGCCGGACGCCAGCCGAATTCGCCGTCGAGGCGGTAATCGGCCAGCTCGACGATTGGTTGGCGCTACCCATCGAGCAAGACCCCCTGCTGATGACCCAGGTGCCGCCCGACTTCAGCGATGAACAGACGTTGGAATGGAAGGAAACCCTCGCCGAGGCGGTCCGCGAGTCGGTACGACCGGCGGTGGAGCGCCAGCGCGATGTGCTCCGCGACGAGGTGCTCCCTGAGTCCAGACCGGTGGGCAGCGAAGGGCTCTCCTTTCTCCCCGACGGCGATTTCGTGTACTCCAGGGCCATCCTTCGCTACACGACCCTCCCCTTGCAGGCCGGTGAGATCCACCAGATCGGGCTACAGCAAATCGAACGATTGGCAGACGAGTACCGCGAGCTCGGCCTCGAAGTGCTCGGCACCGACGACCTCGATGAGATCTTCGCCAAGCTCCGTGACGATCCAGAGCTGCACCACACCTCCGGCGCCAACATCGTCAAGGCGTCTGAGGATGCGTTCGCCAGGGCAAGGGAGAAGATGCCCGACTGGTTCGGGACGCTCCCCAAGGCAGATTGCCTCGTCGAGGAGACCCAGAGCGGTGCCCAGGCCTTCTACTTCCCGGCAGCGGATGATGGGTCGCGGCCCGGCATGTTCTTCATGAACACCGCCGATCCGTCGTCATGGGGGATCCACCAAGTGGAGTCGACCGCCTTCCATGAAGGCATCCCAGGCCACCACCTCCAGAGCTCGATTGCCCAGGAGCTTGGCGACTCGGTACCGGACTTTCGCCGCCACCTGCACATCGTCGCCTACGGTGAAGGATGGGCCTTGTACTCGGAGCGGATCTCAGACGAAATGGGGATCTACGGCTCGCAACTGGACCGGATGGGTATGTTGGTGGCGGACTCGATGCGGGCCGGCCGGCTCGTCGTCGACACCGGAATGCACGCCCTCGGCTGGTCCCGCCAACAGGCGATCAACTACCTGACGGAAAACACCCCGATGTCCATGCACTCCATAACCGAGGAAATCGACCGCTATATCGCCTCGATGCCGGGCCAGGCGCTGTCCTACATGATCGGCCGCATCGAGATCGAGCGGATGCGCCGGGAAGCGGAGCATGCAATGGGCGACCGATTCGACGTCAAGGCATTCCACGACACCGTGCTGGGGTCGGGCGCCGTCCCCCTAGAGACCCTGGACCGCATGGTGTCGGAGTGGGCAGCGTCGGCATGAACGATGAGCTGAAGAATCGGAGACGCGTTCTAGGCCTCCACCCTCGAGTCGAGCCCGCCTATGGGAAAGCACCCACCCCTGTCCTCCGGGCCGATTTCGGTGTGGTGAGAAACCGTAGAGTCGACAGGTGACCTCCTTTCGTTTCATATTCATGGCCGATTGCCAGCTCGGTGCATACGCCACGTTCAGTGGGATGAACGAGGGAGACATTGCCGACTTCGATTCCCGCGGGATGCAGGTTGAGATCGTCCCCAAGGTGGAGGGCTTCGCCTGGGATGCCGAGCGCTACCGGTCGGCGATCGATATGGCGAACGCGATCCGTCCCGAGTTCGTGGTGATGGGCGGCGACATGACCGACGATGCCGCCGATGCGGAGCAGGTCGAGGAGCTGCTCCGAATCACCTCGATGCTCGATTCGCAGATTCCCATGCTGTGGGTTCCAGGCAATCACGACATCGCCACCGACACGGTGGCTCCGACAATGACCAGCATCGGTGCCTACCGCGACGTGTTCGGCGCCGACTATTACGGATTCGACCACGGCGACGTGCGGTTCGTCGTCCTCAACACCGTCGTCATCGATCACCCGGAGAACGTAGAAGACGAGCTGGCCGAGCAGCTTGCCTTCGTCGAATTCGAGCTGTCCAAATCGGCTGAGCGCTCGCATACCATCGTGCTCGGCCACCATCCGCTGTTCCTCAGTTCCCCCGATGAGCCAGACACATACTGGAACCTCCCAGCCGAACGTCGAAGCACGCTGCTCGATCTCATCCACCGGCACCGGATAACGATCGCGTTCGCCGGCCATTGGCACCGCAATTCGCTCGCCTACGACGGGGACTTCGAGATGGTGACGTCCGGTCCGGTCGGCTACATGCTGGGCGACGATCCATCGGGGGTGCGGATCGTCGACGTCGGGCCGGACCGAATCCTGCACGAATACGTACCGCTCAGCTGATCCTGGGCGCGAACCGGTGGCAGACCGGTATCGTCAGGCGACGAATGGCAGGAGGAACAGCCTGAGCACACCAATCATCTTTGCGGTGGACGACGACCCCCAGGTTCTGAACGCGATCAGGCGTGACCTCCGGTCTCACTTTGCGCCCGAGTATCGGGTGCTCGATGCCGGTTCGGGGGCTGAAGCCCTCGAAGCCGTCGAATCACTGAAGGCCCGTGGGGACACGGTTGCGCTCTTCCTCGTCGACCAGCGGATGCCGTCGATGACCGGCACCGAGTTCCTCGTGGAGGCCCGCCAAACCTATCCCGATGCCAAACGGGCTCTGCTCACCGCTTATGCCGATACCGACGCCGCCATCTCAGCGATCAACGAGGTCGATCTCGACCACTATCTGATGAAGCCGTGGGACCCTCCGGAGGACAACCTGTTCCCGATCCTGGATGACCTCCTCGGCGACTGGGTGGCCAACACGCCGGCACCCTTCGACGGCATCAGAGTCGTTGGCACGACCTGGTCACCGGCCACCCACGAGGTGAAGGACTTCCTGGCGAGGAACGAGGTCCCGTACCGGTTCCTGGACATCGAACGGGACGACGAAGCCGCCGCCATCGTCGCCGCCTCCTCCGAAGAAGGCGGCTCGATCCCCATCGTGCTCTTCGCAGACGGCACCAGCCTGGTCAACCCCGAGCGGCGCGCCCTCGCCGAGCACGTTGGCATGCAGACCGAGGCGGACAACCCGTTCTACGACCTCATCATCATCGGGGGCGGACCGGCAGGTCTGGCCGGTGCGGTGTACGGAGCATCGGAGGGGTTGAGCACCGTAATGGTCGAAGCCGAGGCACCAGGCGGCCAAGCGGGAACCAGCAGCAGGATCGAGAATTACCTCGGGTTCCCGGCCGGTGTCAGCGGCGCCGACCTTGCGCGACGAGCCGTCACCCAGGCCACCAGGCTCGGTGCCGAGATCCTCAAGGCCACCGTAGTGACCGAGGTCAAGACCGAGGACCAGATCAAGGTCGTCACCCTCGACAGCGGCGAGCAGCTCAGATCCCATGCGCTCATCATCGCCAGTGGCATGTCGCTGCGAAAGCTCAGCGTTCCCGGCTACGAACGCTACGAGGGCGCCGGCGTCTACTACGGCGCAGCGCTCTCCGAGGCCGCCACCTACAAGGACCGTCACGTGTTCGTGATCGGCGGGGCGAACTCGGCCGGGCAGGCAGCCATGCTGTTTGCTCGGTACGCGTCGACGGTGTGGGTGGTAGTGCGCGGCGAGTCGCTCGTCGCCAAGATGTCGACATACCTGATCGAACAGATCGCCGGCCAGCAGAACATCGAAGTGATCACCGACACCCAGGTCGTGGCCGTCGAGGGTGACGAACGCGTCGAGCGCATCCGGCTCAAGAACAACTCAACAGACGAAGAGACCGTCCAGGAGGCCGCCGCCATCTTCATCTTCGTTGGGGCCGTTCCACACTCCGATTTTGTCGAGCACCTCGTGGCGCGCAACGAGCGTGGCTTCATCTACACCGGCCCCGATCTGGTGCTGGCGAGCGAAGACTTTCGTTGGACCGAGGATCGTGACCCTCTGGCTCTGGAAACGAGTGTTCCGGGAATATTCGCCGCAGGTGACATCCGCCACGATGCTATCCGCCGGGTGGCTTCCGCAGTCGGTTCCGGTTCGGTTGCGGTGACCCTGGTCCATCAATACCTCGACACGGTGTGACGCGGTGCGACAGGAACTCCGCGCCGTTCCCCTCTTCGCCGATCTCGCCGACGACGACCTCGATTGCCTGGCCGAAGGCGCCACCGTGGTATCCCTCGCCGCAGGCGAGCTGCTGTTCAGCGAGGGGGACGACGGCGATCAGGCGTACGTGATCACAGACGGCGAGATCGAGATCGTGAAGATCACCGGAGAGCAAGAAGTGATGTTGGCCAGGAGGGGCCCCGGCGAGGTCATCGGCGAGATGGCACTGCTCGACTCCGCGCCGCGCATGGCGTCTGGTCGGGCAGTAGAGGAGACCAGGCTCATCGCCATACCGAAGAGCCAGATGGATCAGCTGCTCGAGTCCAGCGCAACCGCAGCGAAGGCTCTTTTCTCAGTGCTGTTGGCCCGGTGGCGACAGACCGAAGCCAGCCTTCGCCAATCCGAGCGCATGGTCCAGCTTGGGACGCTTACGGCGGGACTCGCCCATGAGCTGAACAACCCTGCGGCCGCAATCGCCCGAGCCTCCGGGCTCCTCGGGCCAGAGCTCGAAGCCTATGGACGCGCCGTGTCCGCACTCGGTCGCATCGACATCGCTGCCGACAAGCAGAACCAACTCGACGAGTGGCTCGCTTCTGCGGCACAACCCGGCCCCGTGATGGGCTCCCTCGAACGGTCCGAACGTGAAGAGGAACTCGAACCTGCACTGGGCGCCATCGGCGTCGCCGAACCCTGGGCCGTGGCGACCGAGCTTGCCTTCGCCGGATGGAAAGCCGACACCGTGGAGGCAGTCGACGAGGCCTTCGGCGGTGATGCTCCCGCGGTGCTGCAGGCCGTCGCAATGACCCGCAACGTGTCGGAGTTGCTACGCGAGATCAATGAAGGGGCGGGGCGCATGTCCGAGATCGTCGGTGCGCTGAAGTCGTACACACACCTCGATCAGGCGCCGATCCAAGAGGTCGATGTGCGCAAGGGCCTCGAGGACACGCTCCTCATCCTCAAGCCGAAGCTGAGGGATATCGACGTCGAAATCGAGTTCGGAGACGTCCCCGAGATCGTTGCCTACGCCAGCGAGCTCAACCAGGTTTGGACCAACCTCATCGACAATGCAGCCGACGCCGTTACCTCATCGGGCAGAGACGATGGAATGGTGACCCTTCGTACCTCCGCCGATGACGGCACGGTCACCGTCGAAATCGAGGACAACGGGACGGGGATCCCGGAGGGTGACTTGGACCGGATCTTTGACGCCTTCTTCACAACCAAACCGCCTGGTTCGGGGACGGGCCTCGGTCTCGACATCAGCTATTCGATCGTCGTGCACAAACACCGCGGCGTCATCACCGTCGACTCCGAGCCTGGACGAACCGTGTTTTCCATCAAGCTTCCCGTCGCCGGACCCGACCAGGGGTCTGGGGCACGCCCCAAGGGGTAGGCTCCACCCATGGCCACAGCACAACGCGAATTATGCGATGAGCTCCAGAACGTGCCACTCGAGGACATGCCCTCGGGAGGGTGCGTCGAGTGCCTGGAGATGGGGGACACCTGGGTGCATTTACGCTATTGCGTGACATGCAACGAGACCAGGTGCTGCGACGATTCCAAGAACACCCACGCACGGAAGCACGGTATCGCCGAGGGACATCCCGTCATCCGCTCCAAAGAACCGGGCGAGGCCTGGGCGTGGTGTTACGAGCACGGGGCCGGGACGCGTCTCACGGTCTCGGCATAGGTACTGATTCTTGGTTTGAGGTTTCGGCGACCAGCGACGGCGCGGCGCAGCGGGCCTTGCGGAGAGGGAGGGATTTGAACCCTCGAGGGAGCTTGCACCCCCTACTCGCTTAGCAGGCGAGCGCCTTAGGCCGCTCGGCCACCTCTCCGGGAACGTATTACGTACTACGTATCACGTATTACGAGGCACGAACCACCGACGACAGGGTACTGGCGCGCTACGCCTGCCGTGGTTCGTATTACGTATCCGGTTCGGAATACCTTGTGCGTAATACGCGATACGGCCCGGCGCCAAGGCGCCGGGCCTCGCGGAGGGAGTGGGATTTGAACCCACGAAGCGGGGATACCGCTTACACGCTCTCCAGGCGTGCGCACTCGGCCAGACTATGCGATCCCTCCGTAGGGTGTGAAAGTGTAGAAGGAGGGTTCTGGCAAATGAATGCCGTCGACGCGATGGGAATTGCCCTCGAGCAGGCACGTCTCGCGATCGAGCACGACGACGTGCCGATCGGTGCCATCCTGCTCGATTCCGCGGGTGAGGTGGTTGCAGCCGATCACAACCGGCGCGAGGAGCGAGGCGACGCGACCGCCCATGCCGAACTGCTGGTGCTCTCTGCACGATCAAGAGAGATCGGCAATTGGCGGCTCGCAGGACACACCCTGGTCGTCACCCTGGAGCCATGTGCGATGTGCGCCATGGCCGCGGTATGGGCGAGACTGGACCGCATCGTCTACGGCGCCTCCGACCCCAAGGCCGGAGCTGCATGGAGCCTGTACAACATTCCCCAGGACGAGCGGCTCAACCATCGGTGCGACCTCGTCGCCGGTGTACGCGAGCACGACGCGGCTGAGTTGCTCGAGTCCTTCTTCTCTGATCGAAGGTAGGCACCGGTACAATCCTCTCCGGTGCCTCCGGCACCGACCGTATTACGTACTACGTACAACGTGTTGCGACCCGGATACGCAATACGTAATACGGACTCTGGAGGGGTGACAGAGCGGACGAATGTGACGGTCTCGAAAACCGTTGGGCCGGTTTCGGTCCCGTGGGTTCAAATCCCACCCCCTCCGCGGGGCCTGGCGCTGCCGGGCCGTAGTTCGTATCACGCACTACGTACAACGAAATGATCTGCTGCAACAACGAACGGCCCCTGTGAGGAGTCGTAATACGTGATACGGATTTGGAGGGGTGACTGAGCGGACGAAAGTACTGGTCTTGAAAACCAGCGAAGCGCAAGCTTCCGTGGGTTCGAATCCCACCCCCTCCGCGGGGCCCGGCGCCTTGGCGCCGGGCCGTAATGCGAATTACGTAATACGTAGAGAACAATCCGCGTGCTCACGGGCAATTTGATGCGTGAACCAAGCCTTGTTCCTCGACGCGCAATTCTTCCCTACACCTAACCACGCTGAGTGGTATTGTGAGAGCCACGTCGGGCGGAGGCTCCCGGCAGGGATGGGCTTGGGGAGGCATGTTGGATCGCAGGGTGTCGTTGTTCGCATTCGCACTGTTCGTTCTGTCCTTCGCCGATTGGGCGTTCACAAGCGTTGCACTCGACCTCGGCGCCGTTGAGGCCAACCCCTTGCTTCAGGACATCGTCACGTCACCCGCCCAGTTCTATCTGCTCAAGGTGGTGCTCGCAGGCGCGGTTTCCCTGGCCGCCGCGCTGATAGTTCGGTCCAAGCCGGCGTTCATGGTCCTGAGCAGCGTCGTCTTCATGTATGCCATCCTGATCTTGTGGAACGTCACCACCCTGCACAGGCTGATTTGACGGGGACCGAGAAACCAAGTCCCAAGTCCCAAGTCGCGAGCTCCGAGTTCCCATTTCGCGCACCGCTCCGTTGAAGAGGGCTGACACAACTCTTCTACCCTCGCACTATGCGCCTCGAACCTGCGGACTTCGATGAAGCCAACGCCGATCCGGAAACCCTCGCCCTCAACGAGCAGCTGGAACGGCTGACCCGCAACCTCCCGAACCCGGCCCAGGTCGGTATCGGGCCGCTCCGTGAGGCACAGGAGCAGGGACGCGGTCTCTTTGGCCCTGCCGTGCACTCGGACCTCGCCGAGAATCGAACGATCCCAGGGCCCGCCGGCGACCTCGGGATACGCGTCTTCACCGCCGATCGGGTTGACGGGATCTACCTCCACTTCCATGGGGGCGGATGGGCGATGGGCTCGGCGTCCGATCGAGATGGCCGTCTGGAGGCGATTGCCCGCAAGTCGGGTGTCGCCGTTGTCTCGGTGGACTATCGCCTGGCCCCCGAGCATCCCTACCCCGCTGCATCCGACGACGCCGAAGCGGCGGCGCTATGGGCGGTCGAGAACGGAGCCGAGGCGTTCGGATCCGACCGGATCGTCACCGGTGGGGAGTCGGCAGGTGCGCATCTAGCCGCCACCGCACTGCTGAGGCTGCGGGACCGGCACGGTTTCACCGACTTCGCAGGGGCCGTCTTCGTATACGGGATCTTCGACCTCGCTCTCACCAGCAGCGCTAGGAACTGGGGTGAGCGCCCGCTTGTCCTGAACACAGCGGGGTGCCGCTGGTTCGCTGAGACCTACGCAGCCGGGGCCGACGTGACCAACCCGGACCGTCACCGCTGTACGCCGACCTCACCGCCCTTCCCCCGGCCCTCATCGTGATCGGGACCCAGGACCCCCTCCTCGACGACTCCCTGATCATGGGCGCCCGCCTGGTCGCGGCCGGGATCGACGTCGAGGTGCACGTGGCGACCGGCGCGGCGCACGGGTTCACCTCGTCGTCGATACCGGCATCGGACCGTGCCAAGACCGCAATCCAAGGCTGGATCCTGGGTTGCGTCACTCGGACGCGCACCGATAGTTGACCGATCTTCCTCCGCAGGTAATTGGCCAGGAGAGACCGGATCGCGCCCTATTTGCGGAGCGCCATATTTCCCGCTCCTTGCCGCTTCGCGGCGGGCCGCTCGGGCCACGGCTCCGCAAGATGACCTCGCCCACACAGACCAGATCGCGCCCTATTTGCGGAGCGCCATATTTCCCGCTCCTTGCAGCTTCGCGGCGGGCCGCTCGGGCCACGGCTCCGCAAAATGACCTCGCCCACACAGACCAGATCGCGCCCTATTTGCGGAGCCTCTGGTTCCGTGTTCGGGACGGTCGCTACCATTCGAGTGACCGTGCTAGGCGGGGCACTAGGGGTGCCTTGTACTCGAAATCCTCTTGATGCGGGGCCGAATTCCCGCCCGAGGGTGAGTGTGTATCGGGTCAGCACCGGGATCGGGCGGCGTTGACGACCAGGTCCTGCAGCGGCGGAACACGCGTGAACCGGGTCAGGTCCGAAAGGAAGCAGCCCTAAGCGGGTCGTCCCGGGTGTTGCAGGGGTGCCCGGTTCGAGCCGACCATTCTGGCGGCGCCGGTACACGCCATTCGACGGCGGGTGCACGGTTGCAGGAGTTCCCAGTTACCAGTTCCCAGTTCTCGAGCTCGAGCCAGAACACCTTGGCAGCGGGCTTGCTGGTCACTGGGAACTGGCAACTCCTATTCCTTCTCCAGGATCGCGCCCCATACGAATCCCATCGGGCCCATGCGCCAGGTGTCCACGAGGCGAAGCGGTGACGCTGCCAGCAACTCCTCCGGCGGCGGGTGCTTGTCCAGGGTCCGATGCAGGTAGCGGTACTCCTCCCTGGCCCCAATGCTGGCACCGGCGATCGGCAATAGGATCGACGTCCCCATTCGATGCAAGCTCCGCTGCCAGCCGGCCTCGGGCCTGGCCAGATCAACGACACCCAGCAGCCCGCCCGGTCGCAGCACGCGATGGATCTCGATCAACGTCGCTTCGACCGACTCGAGGTTCCTGAACACATATGCCGACAGGACGGCGTCGAAGGCTCCTTCCTTGAACGGGAGGCCCTCGCCGACCCCCACCACCCGATAATCAGCATCGTTGAGGCCAAGCATTTGAGGCGAGGGGTCAAGGGCCACGACATCGCTGGAAGAAAGGATCTCGTTGGCGGCTCCAGTCCCGGCGCCGAGGTCCAGGATCCTCCCCCCGGGAAGCCGCTCGACCGCACGCTTCCGCCAGGCCTGGTCTCGGCCGAGCGAGAGGATGGAGTTCAGGCGGTCGTAGCGTCCGGCTATATCGGAAAAGACGTCTCCGTTGCTCACGCCGCTGCTCTCGAGGTCGCGAACCGTGGGCTGTCAGCGTCACCCTCCGCCACTACGAACCCCGGGTCGGCGGGGCATCTAGTCGATGACATCGAACCCGGCGTACGGGCGGAGGACCTCGGGGATGATGACCGATCCGTCGCCGGTCTGAAAGTTCTCCATGATCGCGATCAGGGTTCTACCCACGGCAAACATCGTGCCGTTGAGCGTGTGCACCAGCCGACTCTTCCCGTCCTCGTCCTTGAACCGAATCCTCAACCGGCGTGCTTGATAGTCGGTCGTGTTCGACGTCGAGGTGAGCTCGCGGTATCGGTCCTGGCCGGGGAACCATCCCTCTATGTCGTACTTCTTGGCGGCGGACGCCCCGAGGTCGCCGGCGGATACGTTCACCACCCGGTATGGGATACCAAGAGCCTGGATGAGCTCCTCCTCGCGGGCCAGCAGAAAGTCATGTTCTTGGCCCGAACTCTCCGGGTGCACGAAGGAGAACATCTCGACCTTGTCGAATTGGTGCACCCGGAAAATCCCGCGGGTGTCCTTGCCGTAGGTTCCGGCCTCTACGCGAAAACAAGTGGAGAACCCGGCATACCGGATCGGGAACTCTTCGGGGTCGAGGAACTCGTCGCCGTGCATTGCGGCCAGCGGCACCTCCGAAGTGCCGGCAAGGTACAAGTCGTCCTCGCCGACCGAATACACCTGCTCTCGATCCGCAGGGAAAAAGCCAGTACCGAATAGGGCCTCCTCGCGAACCAGGATCGGTGGCACCACCGGCTCGAACCCATAGGCGCCGAGGGCATCGAATGCCCACCGCACCAGAGCGAATTCCAGCACCGCCAACCGCCCCTTGAGGATGCCGAAACGGCTGCCCGAGATCTTGGCGGCACGCTCGATGTCGATCACACCCAACTCGGCACCCAGATCGACGTGATCCTGCGGCTCGAATCCGAACTCCGGCGGATCCCCCCAGCGGCTGATCTCTACATAGTCCTCCTCTGTAAGCCCGTCGGCAGCCGTGTCGTCCGCCAGGTTGGGGATCGTCACCCAGGTGGCCATGAACTCGTTGTCCAGCGCGTCGGCACGGCTCAACATCTCCTTGTACCGGTCGGACAACACGGCGGCGCTGGCGATGGCGGCCTCCTTCTCGGCACCATCGAGACCGGCGATGGCCTTGCCTCCCTCCTTCTGGCGGGCCCGCAGCTCCTCGGCGTCGGCCCTTACCGCCCGCCGCTCGCCATCGAGGGTGCGCAGAGCGGCGACGTCAACGGTGACGCTTCTTCGTGCCAGTCCGGCCTCGAGCGCCGCCGGGTCGTCTCTCAGAATCGCAACGTCGATCATGGCGCAGGATGCTACCGGCCGAGGGCCGTGGCCACCGCGTCCTCCTCCTCTGGAGAAAGTGGCTCGGCGGAGACCCCGGAGCGGATCTCCTTGGAGAAGAGCAGCGTGTCGTCACGCGACACCAGGATCGACAGAAGAACGCCGTTGCCACGCTCGTCCAGCATCGCGATCGAGCGGGACAGTCGCCCGGCGACGTTGCCGAAGGCGTCGTACGACACAAAGCCCACTTTGGCGATCGCGTTCGGCATGCGGCCTTCGATATCCTGCAACCTGCGGTCCAAAGACGCCATCCCAGCGTCCATCCCCTCGAGTCGCACCCCTACCGAGCCCAGCAGGGCGATCACATTGCCGTCCTGCGGAACCGCCCTGACTCGAGCGCGGAGTTGATGCAGCTGGACTGCCTGCCACACCGCCAGCACGACGACGAGGAACCCAATGATGACGACGAGCCAACCGCTCACGCGCTCTCATTTCGGTAGAAGACCATGCGCCATGCGTTGTCCGCAGGCGATTCGTCCTTGGGGGTTCTGGCACGGATCACAAGCTCGTACAGCCCGCCAGGGACCAGCTCGATTCCGTCGAACACGCAGGTCTTGGCCTCGCCCGGCGCCAGGCTGGCAAGGGTCTGGGTGATCACGATCCGCGGCACGTCACGACCCGTCGCGATGAGCTCCAGGGTCACGGAGATTTGCTCCTCGGTCTCGTTCCCCTCATTGGCGACGACAGCCTGTACGAGAAACGACTCGCTCTGAGGGACAATCGGCACGTTGTTACGCTCGCCGACAGGTTCCGGCTCGGTGACGGCCGTGACCGAGATGTTGCGATGCTCGCCGAGCTCATATACCGATCTGAGCCGGGTACCGACAGTGGCGGTATCGATCCTGGCCGGCCCGTCGACAGCGACAAATACGACCGCTTGGAAATCGCCCGAGGCGATCGAGTCATCGAGGTCACCAACCCTCGCCAGAAATTCGACGTACGCGGTATCGCCAACACGCAACAAAACAAGTGCCTCCTCGAGAGCGAACGCGTCGTCGTCATCGAGCACGGCCATGACCGCATCGCCGAGCAAACCGAGAGCGCGTTCCCACGATCGGGTGGCGACCATGAGATACCCGTGCGCCTCGGCTGCGCTCGCCGGCACGATGACCGAATCGATGGCGGCGCCTGCCTCGGCGGCTGCCTCATGCATTACCTCGATCCGCCGCATCAACTCGGGACGATCCACGCCGGTCAACGAATTGAACGTCGCCTCGAGGTCGTCCGCTGCCTGGGATTGCTGTTCGACGGCCGCTTCCGTAACCGCAAGATAGTCGGCGACACTGCGCGCTTCGGTTCGATTCCTGACCGCAAACAGGATGAGGCCCACTACGACGGCCGCGACAAACCCTGCCACCAACCACCGACGGCGTCGCGACCGGCGCACGGGAGAGAATGAGGAGTACGCCATGCCGTGGGCGAGGGGGGACTTGAACCCCCACGAGTGTTACCTCACAGGTTCCTGAAACCTGCGCGTCTGCCAATTCCGCCACTCGCCCGTGGGATGCGAAAGGCTAACACGGGCATGGGTTATGGCTCTTGGAGTAGCCCAAACCCCCGGCGCTCATACAATCCGACCATGCACCTCGCCAAGGAGATGGAACGGCGACTGGAGCGCCTCGTCGACGGCGCCACCGCGGCCGTGTTTCGCGGCAAGATGCACCCAATCGACATGGCAGACCGTCTCATTCGCCACGCCGATTTTGTCGAGTTCGAGGGAGACGCCGGGCCACAGATCCCCAACGAATGGGAGATGCGGGTCAACACACACGATTTCCCGGATGGCATCGATCAGCAGGAGCTCGCCGCAGAGTTGGCCATGGCCCTGGAGGCCACCGCTCGCGATCGCGCTTGGAAACTGGCTGGGCCAATTACCGTCGAGATCATCGCCGACCCCGAGGTCCCCAGAGGGCTGGCCGACTGCTCGGCAGAGTCGCACCCCGGCCCGTTGAACGCGTGGGCTCAGCTGGTTGCGACCTCCCCTCCGGTCGCCTTCGATATCGCCGACAACCGCAACATCGTCGGACGCGCCCTCGATTCGGACGTGGTTGCCAATATTCCCGAGGTGTCGCGGCGCCACGCCGTTATCGTCCGTCACGGCTCGGATGTCACAATCGCCGACGCTGCTTCGGCAAACGGTACCTTCGTCAACGGAGAATCGATCGGGTCCGATGCAACGGCGATCGTCCCAGGCGACACGATCACGATGGGTGATATCGACTTCACCTTCCGACTCTTGTGAGGGCTCGATGCCTGCTCTGATCCTCAACGCTCTCAAGATCCTGTTTCTGTTGCTCCTGTTCCTGTTCCTGTGGCAGGTCGCCGGCGCCATCAGGGTGCACATCGGCGGTCGCGGGTCGGCGGTCAGGAGGAAGGGCCCCACCGAGCTTGTCGTGCTCAGGGGCGAGGTCACCAAGGGCAAACGAGTCAAGCTCAGAGGGTCGGGACACACGGTGGGCCGCAGTCCGGATGCAGACATCATCATCGATGACCCGTACGCCTCCGACTTCCACGCCAGGGTCAGCGCCGAAGACGGACAGACCCGCGTCGAAGACCTCGGCAGTACCAACGGCACCTATGTCAACGGACGCCGCATAACGGCACCGACCGGGGTAGTCAAAGGCGACACCGTCCAGATCGGAAAGACCATGCTCGAGGTCAGATGATTCAACACCGTGCCTGGTACTTGTCGTTTGCTACTTGGTACCCCTCCCTAGCCTGACGCAATGGAAGCTATCGCCGAACCACAACTCTCATGAGATATGTCTGGGCGACCGCATCTGACAAGGGACACGTGCGGGGGCGCAACGAGGACGCCGTATACCCTGAGTCCTCCGGTTCGTCCGATCACGCCATCCTGGTTGGCGTTGCGGATGGGATGGGTGGGGCCATCGCCGGCAATGTCGCCAGCACCACCGCGCTCGGCGCCGCAACCGACGAGGACCCTTCCGCCGAGACTTCGATCGTGGAACGGGTCGTCACAGGAAACGATCAACTCCTCAGGAAGATCGCGCGGAACCCAGACCTGCGGGGGATGGGCACGACGATGACGCTCGGCCTGTTTCAGCCCGAGGGAACCCTCGAGCTCGGCCACGTTGGCGATAGCCGCGCCTACCTGGTCAGATCGGATGATCTCGAGCTGCTCACCACCGACCACACGGTCGTCGCCGATCTTGTAGCCCTCGGACATCTCGACCCGAGCGATGCACAACGCCACCCGCAGCGTCATCTGTTGACCCGAGCGCTCGGGCTCGGGCCGGTGGTCGTCGATCACGAGACCGTGGAGCTCGTCGATGGGGACCGAGTCCTAATCAGCTCCGACGGTCTGACCACGATGCTCACCGACGATCAGATCCGTGAGATCGTCGCTGCCGGCGACGAGGTCGAGCCGACCGTGTGGGCCCTGGTCGAGGCCGCCAACACGGCAGGGGGCGTCGACAATATCTCGGTTGCCGTCGTCGACGCCCATGACTCGTAACGCCGAAGCGGTCCTCATCGCCGCCGCGGCGACACTCGCTTCGATCGGAGTGGCGATGGTTCAATTCGCCGGAGGCACTTGGCTGGACGCCGACGTCGCCCTCACCTTCATCGTGTTTGCCTTCACCTTCGGTCTGATTCACCTCGCGTTCCGCGCTTGGGCGCCAAACGCCAATCCCCTCATTCTTCCGATCGCGGCCTTTCTCGCTGCCATCGGCTTCATCGAGGTGTTCCGAATCGACCCGAGCCTGGCGGCACTGCAGCGATGGTGGTTGGCCTTTGCAGGGATCTCGGCTGCTTTCGTGGTATGGCTGCTGCGAGAGTCCGGTGTGGCCGTGCTGCGGCGCTACCGCTACTTGTTCCTGGCCGCCGCCGTCGGTTTGCTGCTACTTCCGCTCCTCCCGGAAAGCTGGCCGATCCATGGTGCGGTCGTCAACGGATCCCGTCTTTGGGTGCGAGTCACCGTGCCGTTCACCGACATCGACCTGTCCTTGCAGCCCGGCGAAGTAGCCAAGGTTCTGCTCACGATCTTTCTGGCGTCGTACCTGGCAGACCGATCCGAAGCGATGGCGACCGTATCCCGCAGCATCGGGCCGATCAGGCTGCCGGAGCCGCGGCACCTCGGGCCGGTGCTTGTCGCCGCGGGTGCCGCCTTCCTCGTGCTGATGTATCAAAGGGATCTCGGTGCCTCGTTGTTGCTGTTCGCCCTCTTTATCGGGATGCTGTACGCCGCGACCGGCCGCGGCGTGTACGTGGTAACCGGGCTGGCCGCGGTGGTGGTCGCCGGTGTGGTGGCGTACCAGCAGTTCGCCCACGTACGGGTGCGGATTTCGGCGTGGCTCGATCCCTTTGCCGACTTCACCGGGGCCGGCTATCAAACAGCGCAGGGCCTGTTTGCCATGGGAAGCGGCAGCCTCACCGGATCCGGGCTCGGCCTCGGCCGCCCCGACCTGATACCCGAGGCAACCACCGACTTCGTGTTCGCCGCAGTTGGCGAAGAGCTTGGTCTGGCCGGTTCGATAGCCGTCATCACCGCCTACGCCCTGTTCGTGACCGTCGGCATCGGAATCGCGTTGCGTTGTCGAGACCGTTTCCGTAAGTACCTGGCCGGCGGGCTCACCATCCTCGTCGGCCTCCAGGCCTTCCTGATCATCGCTGGTGTGGTGCGCGTTCTCCCGATCACCGGGCTCACCACCCCGCTGATGTCGTACGGAGGCTCGTCCTTGCTTGCCTCGGCGCTGATCCTGGCCCTGCTCGGCCGCGTCTCGCATGAGGAACGAGTATGAACGACCCACTACGTCGCACCGCGTGGACGATCCTGGCCGGGTTCCTGGTCCTTGCCGTGGCGACCACGTGGATCCAGGCCGTGGCCGGTCCTGACTACCGCGACGACCCGCGCAATCCGCGCCTCGTCGCCTCCCGAGTCGGAAGGGAGCGCGGTGCCATCGTCAGCTCCGATGCCGTGGTGGCCGCCCGCTCCGACCCGAGCCCCGACACATCGCAGACGTTTGTTCGCAGCTATCCCGGTGGGGCGGACTACGCCCACACCGTCGGCTTCGTATCGGTGCTGTTCGGCGCCCGCGGCCTCGAACGCGAGCGCGCCACCGACCTCGTGTCCAATCGCGACGCCACCATCTCCGGCGTGCTCAATGCGTTGATGGGGGGAGATCCCCGCCCGCGGGGTCTGCGTCTCACCATCGACGACGACCTCCAGAAGGCCGCTCTCATGGCGTTGGGCGACAACCGGGGGGCCGTGTTTGCCGTTGACCCGTCAACGGGGGCTGTCCTCGTCGCGGCGTCGACCCCGGGATTCGACCCGAACACTCTGATCGGACCCGATGCCCAGCCCGCAGGCCAGCTGCTCGATGACGACCCCGACCAGCCGTTGCTGGATCGGTCCATCGCCACCACCTACCCGCCGGGATCAACGTTCAAGGTCATCACGACAGCCGCCGCTCTCGATGCCGGGATTGCCGGTCCGTCAACTGAGTACCCGGACCCGGGAACCCTCGTCCTACCCGGCTCGACGGCAACCATCAGCAACTACGACGGGAAGGTATGCCTAGACGGCACAACGGTGACGCTCGAGGAGGCCTTCGTCCGCTCGTGCAACACGGTGTTTGCCCGCCTCGGGATGGAGGTTGGCGCCGAACAGCTGGTGGCCACGGCCGAGGCGTTCGGGTTCAACAGTGTCATTCCGTACGACCTGGAGATTCTGGCCTCCGCAATCCCAGAGGCACGGTCCTTCGCCGACGATCCGCCGGCAACCGCGCAGAACGCCATCGGGCAGCGTGACGTCCGAGCGACTCCGGTGCAGATGGCCCTGGTCGCCGCTGCCGTCGCCAACGGCGGCGAAATCATGATCCCCTACGTCGTCTCCGACGTGTTCCACTCCGACGGGTTGATCGAGTCCACGACCGCCCCAATCGTGTGGCGGCGGGCGACGAGCCCTGCAAGTGCCGCGGTGCTCAGCGACATGATGGAGAGGGTGGTCATCTCTGGGAGCGGGCGCAACGCAGCCGTTCCCGGCGTGAGGATCGCCGGCAAGACGGGCACGGCCGAGGTCACCGGCCAGCCACCGCACGCCTGGTTCATCGGTTTCGGACCGGTGGACGCCGGCCCAGGCGAGCCGCAGATCGCGCTGGCCGTCGTCGTCGAATCTGGTGGGTCGGCAGGGGAGACGGCGACCGGCGGCAGTGTGGCTGCGCCGATCGCTCAGAAGATCTTCGCCGAGTTTTTTCAATGAGACTTCACGTCCCTATTTCCCTCTCTCGGTACCATCTCGCCGATGGATGAGCGCACCCTGTCAGACCGGTATCGCCTAGTCGCGCACCTGGCGCGTGGTGGCATGGCCGATGTGTACGAGGCCGAGGACACCATGCTCAACCGCAGGGTGGCGATCAAGATCCTCCACACCAACTTCGCCGCCGACGACGCGTTCGTAACCCGGTTCCGGAGAGAGGCGCAGGCCGCCGCAAACCTCAGTCATCCCAACATCGTCGCCATCTATGACTGGGGACAGGACGGCGACACCTACTACATGGTGATGGAGCTGATCGCCGGCCGGACGCTGCGGGAGATCCTGAAGTCGGAGGGAGGGCTTCTTCCGCGAAGAGCCGCCGAGATCTCGGCCGAGGCCGCAGCCGCCATCGAGGTTGCCCACCAGGCCGGGGTCTTCCACAGGGACATCAAGCCGGGGAATATCATGATCACCACCGACGGAGCGGTGAAGGTCACCGACTTCGGGATCGCAAGGGCGCTCGACGACTCGGAGGAGCTGACCAAGACCGGTGCGGTAATCGGGACCGCCACCTACTTCAGCCCGGAACAGGCCCAGGGCCTCCCCGCAGACGGCCGATCCGACATCTACTCGCTCGGCATCGTCCTCTACGAGATGCTCGCCGGCCGCCCACCCTTCACCGGCGACAGCCCGGTAGCGGTGGCGTACCAGCACGTATCCGAGTTCGCCCCCACCGCGGCAGAGGTGAATTCGGAGGTCCCGGAATATCTGTCCGTGATCGCAGCGACGGCGATGGCGAAGAGCCCGAGCGAGCGGTACCAGACCGCCTCGGACATGCGGTCAGACCTACTCGCCTTCCTGGCAGGACGGGTTCCGATGGTCGTCGGTGCCGCCGCCGCGGGGGCGGCAACCGCGGTGATTCCGGCTCCAGCTGCGACCGCTCCGCCGGACGAGACCGCCAGAGCGGTCGCCTACAAGCCCCCGGATGAGCCCGGCGGGCAATTCACCTACCTGGCCGCCGTCGCCACGCTGCTGGCGCTGCTCGCAGTCGGCGCCTGGATCCTATTCCGGATGCTGTCCGGGGGCGGGGTGGCGGCAATCGAACTGGTCGTCGTCCCCAGCCTCGCCCTGGTTTCAGCGGAGCAGGCGTCCCAACAGCTGCAAGACCTCGACCTGAAGGTCAACAGGCGCGAGGAGACCCACGAGATCATCCCGCCCGGGATCGTGATCGAGACCGACCCGCCGGCGGGAACCGAGGTCGAGGTGGGGTCCTTCGTCATCCTGGTGGTCTCGGCAGGGGCCCAACAGTTCGGCGTGCCCGAGGTGGTAGGCGAAACCGAAGACGTGGCCAGGGCGCTGATCGAGGCACAGGGATTCCAAATCGGCCAGGTCACCTACACCCTCACCGAGGACATCGCGGAAAGCACCGTGATCAGCCAGTCGCCGACCGCCGGCACCCCAGCCGAGGCCGGTACCTTGGTCGATCTCGTCGTCTCCCGCGGGCCGTTCTCGTTAGAGGTACCGGACGTATCGGGGATGAGCGCAGAGGGCGCTCAACTCGAGCTGGCGAGGGTGGGTTTCGAGGACGTTTCGACGGAGGAAGAGTTCTCCCCGGACGTGGCCCCCGGCTTTGTGACCCGTACCGACCCGGAGTCGGGCAGAGTCATCGCCCGCGAGACTCCGATCACCATCTACGTCTCGAAGGGCCAGGAGAACACGACGATCCCCGAGCTGCTCGGGCTGTCGCCAGATGCTGCCCAGGCTGCGGCCGCCCAAGCGAAACTCACCTATGTCGACGGCGGGACGGTTGAGGTCACCGCCGTCAGCGGATTGGTCGGGTTCGTCGCCGAGCAGGATCCGGTCGCCGGCGAAACCGTTCCCGTGGATTCTGAGGTGACGGTGAAGATCGGTGTCATACGGCAAGTGATCGTGCCCGACTTCGATGGCATGACCCAGCTCGAGGCCGAGGCCGCTGCCGCCGAAGCCGGCCTCATCGCCGTTTTCACCGGCGAGGACCCCACGGTCGGCGAAGACGATGACGGCAAGGTCGTCTCCCAGGACCCGATCGCCGGGTCCACCCTCGACGACGGATCTTCGGTGGGGCTGATCCTGGGCCGGTACATACCTCCGCCCACGACCGTCCCGCCGCCCACGACCGAAGCGCCAGAGCCTCAGCCAACCACGCCATGAGCACCGCCGTCGACCAGGAGCGGAACGCGGCGCTCCTCTCCTGGTACGCCGAGCACAAACGGGACCTGCCGTGGCGTGATGTCGGTGACCCGTACCTGGTCCTGGTCTCCGAGGTGATGCTGCAACAGACCCAGGCGTCGCGGGTGGTGCCCTTCTACGAGCGCTTCGTCGCGCGATTCCCAACCGTCCAGTCGCTGGCCGCGGCATCGCTCACCGACGTGCTCGCGCTGTGGTCCGGGCTCGGCTACAACAGCCGCGCACCACGGCTTCGCCAAACCGCCAGGATCATCGACGACGAGGGCTGGCCGAAGACGATCGACGGCCTGGGGCGGTTACCGGGAGTCGGCTCGTATACGGCTGCGGCCATCGCCTCGTTCGCCTTCGGAGAGCCGGTGGCGACGATCGATACCAACATGCGCCGTGTGGTGAGCCGGTGGAACGGTGAACCGCTGGACGGCGCAGCGGTAAAGGTTGCCGCCGATGCGGCGCTCGGGGAGCCGTCCGCCGCTTGGAACCAGGCCGTGATGGATCTCGGCGCCTCCCTGTGCCTCGCCCGCGGGGCCCGCTGTTGGGAATGCCCGGTAGCTGACTGGTGCGCCGGGCCGGATAGCTATGTGCCGCCGTTGCCGCAGGCTCGCTTTGAGGGATCGGCCCGCCAGGTGCGCGGAGCCATAGTGCGTGCGGTGGTCGCCGCTGCTGGCACGGTCCAAGACCTGGCCGGCCGTACCGGGTTTCCCGTAGAGGCCGTGCAGATGGCAATCGAAGACCTGGTGGGTGAGGGCCTGCTCGTCGAGAACGACCCAGGGAAATACTCCGTAGCCGAGTAGCTCGAATTACGAAGTAGCAGGTAACAAGTACCAACAGACAAGTAGAACTTTGTTACTCGCTGACAAAGTTCGCCAACAGATCCCTGCCCACCTCGGTCATGATGCTCTCCGGGTGGAATTGCACGCCTTCGATTGGAAGGTCGGTGTGGCGCAGGCCCTGGATCACACCATCCTCGGAGTGGGCGGTCACGTCGAGGGTCGGGGGCACCTCGGAAACGGCAAGCGAGTGGTAGCGGGTTGCGGTGAATGGATCGGGCAAGCCGGCGAGAACACCCTCGCCGTCGTGGGCTATCTGTGATGTCTTCCCGTGCCTTGGTTCGGGGGCCCTTGCGATGCGGCCGCCAAAGGCGACCGCGATTGCCTGGTGGCCCAGGCAAACGCCGAGGGTTGGGATCTCGGTGCCGAGCGTCTTGACGAACTCAACCGAGTAACCGGCGTCCTCTGGCACTCCAGGGCCCGGAGAGATCACGAGGCGGTCGGGTTTCAGGGCAGCACCCTCGGCCGGGGTCAGCTTGTCGTTCCTGGCCACCACTGGCTCCACCCCGAGCTCGCCGAGGTACTGGACGAGGTTGTAGGTAAACGAGTCGTAGTTGTCGATGACCAGAACCCTCATCCAGCAAGGGTACCGGGCCCCGCCCCCGCACACGCTGGGCCGGCGCTACCCTTGCCCTATGCCAGTATCCAAGGGCAGGAAAAAGGCCAACAAACGCCCGACACCCCCGAAGAACTCGGTCTCGTCGCAGGTCGATGACAAGGGCTCGTCGCCAATCTGGTACGTGGCCACGATGTTTGGGTTGATGGCGGTCGGCGTACTCCTGATCCTCGCCAACTACATCGACCTGCTGCCGGGAGGCACCGACTCCAAGTGGCTGCTCGGCGGCCTCGGCCTCATCGGCGTCGGCTTCGCAATGACGCTCAACTACCGCTGACCTCGGCCTGGTAGCCCTGGGTTCGGGCAAGGGTTTTCCCCACTTTCTTCCACAGGGTGTTGAGAACTACAAACGTGTAATTCTTGTCCCCGCAGATTGTTGGGTGATGACCATCTGAAGATACTGCCTCAGGCGAGGACCGGCTCCATGTCCTCGCGACAGTGCCTTGGAGGGTCGGAGGCGCCATCCTGGAGGTGAGTGACGGTGACCTGCATTCCGCAGACCGAGCACCGGTAGTGCACCTCTACCTCCTGGACCGCATCGGGGTCGGGCTCGGGCGGTGGTCCCATCGCGATGGCACGGACGGTGGCGATGGTCCCGAACAAGATCGCCAACCCGATCACCGCGGCGATGATCACCGCAGCCATCTATCCCCCAACGGGGTGGCAGCTTCCACGGCTGAGCTTCTCGACGCCGTCATGACTCGACAAGCTCGATGATGGTCGCGTTGGCGGTCCCTCCGCCCTCACACATCGCCTGCAAGCCGTAGCGAGTGCCGGTTCGCTCCATCTCGTGAACCAGGGTGGTCATCAGCCGCCCTCCGGACGCACCCAGTGGGTGGCCGACAGCGATGGCTCCACCGTTGACGTTCACCTTGCCCCAGTCGACGCCCGTTTCCTGTAGCCAGGCGGCGATGACCGAGGCGAATGCCTCGTTGACCTCAAAGAGCCCGATGTCGTCGAGACCGAGCCCGGCCTTGGCCAGCGCCTGTTCCGTGGCCGGGATAGGACCGGTGAGCATCGAAACCGGGTCGGTGCCAACCACCGAGAACGAGACGAACCGTGCCCTGGGCCGCAGACCCAATTCCCTGGCCTTGGCCTCGCTGGTGATCAACAGCGAGGCGGCGCCGTCCGTGATCTGGGACGAGTTTCCCGCCGTCACCTTGCCGTCCTCCTGGAAGGCGGGCTTGAGGGCGGCAAGGGCCTCCAGGGTCGTGGTCGGGCGGATCCCCTGATCCCTGGTCACGGTCGTCGTGTCGCCGTTCGCCTGTACCTGGATCGGGATGATTTGATCATCGAAACGGCCTTCGTCGGTTGCCCTGGCCGCCCGCATGTGCGAGTCGTAACCGATCTGGTCTAGCTCTTCTCTGCTGATCTGCCACCGCTCGGCGATGATCTCGGCCGAGATGCCCTGCGGGACCAGGCTGTCGTGATAGCGGGCTCGCATCTTGTCGCCGAATGGCTTGCCCGGCCCTTGTGAGAAGGAGATCCCCATCGGCACCCTGGTCATCGACTCCACGCCCGAGGCAACGACGACGTCGTACACGCCGGCCATCACCCCCTGGGCGGCGAAGTGGGCTGCCTGCTGACTCGAACCGCACTGGCGGTCCAGCGTGACCCCGGGGACCGAATCCGGCCATCCGGCGCCGAGCACCGCGTTCCTGCCAACGTTGTAGGTCTGCTCCCCCACCTGGGAGACGCAGCCCATGATGACGTCATCGACGAGCACCGGGTCGAGCCCGTTGCGATCGACGAGCGCGGTCAGGGTTTCGGCGGCGAGATCCACCGGGTGCCAATCTCTCAGCGCACCGTTGCTTTTGCCGAGGGGAGTGCGTACTGCGTCGACGATCACCGCGGTATTCATCAAACCTCCTGGTTGATGGCGTGGACAAGACCGTCCACTCTTTGAACCACCTTCGTGACCTCATGGCTCGTACCAGAGCCGCATATAGGGAGGTTACTGATGACTGACATCGGACCGGACGAGTGTTGGGCAGCGACTATCTAGCGCGGAGGGGCTACAGACCAGCCGACCACAAGCGGGCGGGCAGAGACGCCTATCCGGGCCCCCGATCTGCTGTCAGTGACGGAGTGTCGACCGGTTTGCGAAGCGACAGACGTCTTCGCGCTCGTTCCAGTCCGGGCCTATGTCAACCGGGCTACGGTCACAGCCGAACCAGATCTTCCACTACACCGTGTAGCTGTCGCCGTAGGCGAGCGGGACGAACTCGACGCCTCCTTCGGCAATCGCACCGCCGACGAACTCATAGATGAAGGCGCGCCCACCGTCGCTGAGATAGAAGTCGTGGGAGGGGATCACCTGCTTCGGCCCTAACCGCTCGACGAGCTCAACACCCGTGCGCGACGCACCCCACGGCACCATCAGCGGTAGGAACAGAACGTCTCCGCATGCGGCGAGATCGAAGCTGTCCCCGGTGTGCGTGACATTCGCATACGTGAAGGCCCGGTTGGGAGGCTGCTGACCGTTGGGGAGAGTGCCATGCAGGTTGTCCTCGGACGTCACTCCAGCAGGGTCGGCGGTGGTCGCCTCGATGTCCTCGGCAGCAAGGAGCTCCTGGACTCTCGAGTTGGCGTGGATGGTCACGTCGGTGCCACGGTCACGAACCCATTTGATGAACTCCGGGTGCATGTGGTCAGCGTGCTCGTGGGTGATGAGGACCCGCTGAACATCGCCGACGCTGTCGAGATCGACGACACCCGAGGTCCAGGTGAACACGTCGGGATCGAGCAGCACGGTGCCCTCGTCGGCAGCGACGAGCAGGCAGCTGTGCGTTAGACGTCGAATCGTTGGCATCTTCCCTCCTCTTGATCTCTCCGTTGCTCTCAACGTAGCCATCGTGACACCCCGGCGGGGGCGATGCCCCCCGCCGCGATCCGTGTCGGGTGGCGTAGCTGTGGCCGACCCTTGGAACCCGCGGACCCGATACCACCCAGCCGCTACGGCTGAGCAGATGGTCCGCTCCAGCCGCTCACCGAAAATTGGCGATCGAGCTGAAGCCATGCAGGCCATAGGTTTTTTGACCATGGACACGATCGTCCACAGTTCGAACCAACTTCGTGACCTCCTGGCTCTTGCACGAGCCGTATGAGGAAGTTACTGATCACTGACATCGCACCGGGCGCGCACTGGGGCAGCGACTATCTGCTGCAAGCGCAGAAGCTCTACGAGCGGGGCGACACACACGAGTCGATACTGATTCGGAGTCGGCCACTCCACAGATCAGCGACGTGAACAACGCCCAAACGGGAACGCACGCTGCCCACTAATCGGCGATCGGACCCGGACGTAACGAGCACAGACGTGCCTGATTGATGATGTGGTTGGTGCTGCGGGGCTGGGTGTTCCGTAGCGTGTGGGGTCTCGGCGGGTTTGGCTCTCGATGTGCCTGGCACCCGATGGGTGTCTTTGGAACGAACTGTCGGCCCACCGGGACCCCAGGC